>Ga0207433_10004556_pt1 | contig 25438 bp, 25 predicted proteins | sample YelNatPaOPGAMG01_FD_187559 | JGI IMG/M metagenome (GOLD analysis project Ga0207433, IMG submission 187559) | Hot spring thermophilic microbial communities from Obsidian Pool, Yellowstone National Park, USA - OP-RAMG-01 (SPAdes) (version 3) | ecosystem: Environmental > Aquatic > Thermal springs... | reverse complement strand
AAAGCCAAAAATATTTCATATTTAAAGTTGGAAGATTATAATCCATGGAGGAAAATCAAATGCCAATAATTTTTGATAAAGTTCAACGCGCATTTCACCTCATAGCCAAGGATACACAGTACACCATTTACATCGACAAACGTCAAAGACTTTGTCATGCTTATTTTGGAAAAAAGATAAGAACTTTGAAACTCGATCGTGCCGTTAAAGAAACCGAGATCGCTTACGGTCCAAATTTGATGTTAGATATAATACCTCAAGAATATCCAGCTTATGGGAATACCGATTTCAGAAGTCCGGCGTATCAGATTCAACTCGATAACGGATCCACCATATCGGATCTCAAATACGTGGATCATAAAATTTATTCTGGTAAGCCTAAGATTGACGGTTTGCCTGCAACTTACGTCGAAAGCTATGATGAAGCTCAAACTCTCGAAATAAAGCTTTACGATGATGTGGCACACCTTGAAGTTATACTCACATACACCATATTTGAAAGGTTTAATGCGATAACGAGAAGTGCAAAATTCAAAAATGATGGAAATGAGCAGATCAAAATTCTGAGAGCATTGAGCACAAATGTGGATTTTAACGATGATGATTTTTTGATGATCCAACTTTCTGGAGCATGGGCTCGCGAAAGGCATCTCATAAAAAGACCACTTGCGATGGGTATTCAATCCATAGAAAGTCGTAGAGGCGCGAGCAGTCACCAACATAATCCTTTTGTAGCACTTGCAAGAAAAAATGCCGATGAATCGAGCGGGGAAGTTTACGGATTCAGCCTCGTGTACAGTGGAAATTTTTTAGCCCAGATCGAGGTAGATCAGTACAGCAATTCAAGGGTATCGCTCGGAATAAATCCATTTGATTTTTCATGGCTTTTGAAATCCGGAGAAAGTTTTCAAACACCTGAAGCTGTCATGGTTTATTCTTCAGATGGATTTAATGGCATGTCTCAGACTTATCATGAACTTTACGGTAAGAGACTCGCAAGAGGTAAGTACAGGGATGAGGAAAGGCCCATACTCGTTAATAACTGGGAAGCTACATATTTTAACTTTGATGAAACCAAGCTCCTTGAAATAGCAAAAGAGGCAAAAAATCTTGGTATAGAATTATTTGTCCTCGATGATGGATGGTTCGGAAAGAGAAATTCTGATAATTCCTCTCTCGGTGACTGGTTTGTGAACGAGGAAAAACTTCCGGAAGGACTTGGTGGACTTGCAAAGAAAGTGAATGAACTTGGTTTGAAATTCGGTCTCTGGGTTGAGCCAGAGATGATCTCTCCCGACAGTGACCTTTACAGGAAACACCAGGAATGGTGTATTCATGTACCTGACAGAGAAAGAAATTTAAGCAGGAATCAGCTCATTCTGGATCTGTCGAGAGAAGATGTTCAGCAGCATATAATCAATTCAATCTCAAAGATCCTGAAAAGTGCAAATATAAGTTACGTGAAGTGGGATATGAATAGGAATATGACCGAAATAGGATCTGAATCACTCCCACCAGAAAGACAAAGAGAGACTTCACATAGGTACATACTTGGTCTTTACAGAGTAATAGATAAGATAACTTCTACTTTTCCTGACATTCTATTTGAAAGTTGCGCCGGTGGGGGTGGACGGTTCGATCCGGGAATGCTTTATTACATGCCTCAAGCATGGACGAGCGACGATACTGATGCCGTTGAAAGGATTAAAATTCAATACGGAACGAGTTACGTTTATCCTCAGATTATGATGGGAAGCCACGTGTCTGCCGTTCCAAATCATCAGGTTAAAAGAATAACTTCGCCCTACATGCGTGCTCATGTGGCGATGAGCGCGAATTTTGGATTTGAACTTGATTTGACGAAGATAACAGATGAAGAAAAAAGGATAGTGAAAGAGCAAATAGATCAATACAAAAAGATAAGAAAGCTTGTCCAATTCGGAAAGTTTTACAGACTTTTAAGTCCATTTGAAAAAAATGAATCTTCATGGATGATCTCGGATGAACATTTCGATGAATTCATCCTCTATTACTTCAGAATTCTCAATGCTCCAAATGAAAAAAGAAGAAGGATTAAAATCAAGGGAATAGATATCGATAAAGATTACAGATTAATTGGAACTACTGAAGTTTATGGGGGAGACGAACTTTCTTTCAACGGAATTTTACTTCCAGAAATGCAAGGAGATTTTCAAAGCATCGTCATGCACTTTAGTAATGTGAAATATTGAAACTCGAAAGTACGAATTCAACTTTGATATGAAAAGATTGGACTCATAAGAGTCCAATCTTTTAGAGAATTCAGATCTTTTTGGACTTCAAAAACTCGCCTATCACATCTTCGAGGTCAGGTCTTCCTATCTCTTCAAGTTCGTACCTTACCCTTAATGAAGGTTTGTTCATCTTAAGTACCCTGCTCAGATCTATCGGCGTTCCGACTACAACAAGCTCTGCGTCAGATCTGTTAATCGTCTCTTCGAGTTCTTTTATTTGCTTTCCTCCATAACCCATCGCCGGAAGTATTTTTGAAAGATGGTTGTATTTTTTGAAAGTATCAACTATCGACCCGACTGCAAATGGACGTGGATCTATTATTTCGCCAGCCCCAAATTTAACAGCCGCAACGTATCCAGCTCCATACTGCATGTTCCCGTGTGTCAATGTTGGACCATCTTCGATTACAAGTACCTTTTTACCTCTTATCTTTTCCCAGTTATCAACGAAGATTGGAGATGCAGCATCAATTATTTTGGCATCTGGATTGTACTGGGCCGCACTTCTTCTTATCTCGTCCACATTTTCCGGTAAGGCAGTCTCTTCTTTATTTATAACTATAACGTCTGCCATCATGAAGTTCGCAAGTCCGGGATAGAAGGTTTTTTCATGACCTGGCCTGTGAGGATCGGCGACAACTATGAGAAGATCCGGTCTGTAAAATGAGAAATCGTTATTTCCGCCATCCCATAGAATAACGTCAGGATTTTCAGCTTCCGCCTGTCTTATTATGGCTTCGTAATCCACGCCGGAATAAATCACACTTCCTCTGTCTATGTGAGGTTCGTACTCTTCTCTTTCTTCTATCGTACACTCGTACTTATCGAGATCTTCGTAAGTTGCATATCTTTGAACTTTCTGTTTTACAAGATCTCCGTAAGGCATCGGGTGGCGAACTGAAATGACCTTTTTCTTGTGAGATCTCAATATGTCAAGTACTCTACGGGTAGTCTGGCTTTTACCCGAACCCGTCCTGACCGCGCATATCGAGATGATTGGCTTTGTGGATTTGATCATCGTATGATCCGTTCCCATCAATTTGAAATCTGCTCCTGCCGAAATTGCCATGGAAGCCCTTTCCATGACATATTGGTGTGGGAGATCACTGTAAGAAAGGATAACCTCATCTATCGAATTCGACTTTATGAGTTTTCCCATCTCCTCTTCAGGATATATTGGAATACCTTTTGGATACAATTTTCCGGCAAGTTCAGCAGGATATTTTCTTCCGGCTATATCCGGGATCTGTGTTGCGGTGAAAGCCACCACCTCATAATCTGGATTATCACGAAAATAAGTGTTAAAATTGTGAAAATCTCTTCCAGCTGCTCCGAGGATCAAAACACGTCTTTTCACTTGCTTCACCTCCAACTCTTTCTGATTAAAGTATACCAAAAGTGCTGCTATTTATGAAAAAAGCATATTCACGCATACTTTAACATACTCATGCATACCTTCGCATACCCTTAATAATCGGCTAAAAAGGAAGATTATGACAAAGAATTGGCAAATTTTGAGATTTTTTGGATTATTTCGATTCTATCTTTTTTTGATACGACGAAATCAACGGAGTCACAATCAATTTTTAAAACTGGCGTCGTTGTGTTCGATATCCATCTGCTGTAAAGAGCATTAAGCCTTTCAAGATAATCGTCTGAAATTTTGTTTTCGAAGGTACGACCTCTTCTTTTAACATGCTCTTTCAAAGTTTCAAGTGAAGCGTTGAGATATATTAGTCCTGAAGGTTTCGGAAGATGATCCGAAAAAGTTTTGAAAAGCTCGATGTAGGTATTCCAATCTTTGTCCGAGATGTAACCCATTTCGTGAAGATTTCTTGCAAAGATTTCAACATCTTCATCTATCGTTCTGTCTTCGAGTATGAACCCTCCTAAAGGATCGACCCTTTTTAAAAAATCGAATCTTTTTATAAGAAAGAAAAGCTGTGAATGGAATGCCCATTTCTTCATGTCCTTATAAAAATCCGCAAGGTACGGATTCTCTTCGACCGTTTCGTAAACCGGAACATAACCAGCTTCTTTTTCAAGTATCTCTATTATTGTAGATTTACCTGCACCTATATTCCCACATACACCTATTATCACAATTTATCCTTCCTGTATGGTTCTGTATGACCAAACTTTTTCTCCTCTTTTGTATGTGGCCAAAACCCTGTTACCATCTTCTCCGAGAGGTCGGCTTAAAACGACGAAATCCGCAATCATCCCGTCTTTTATCAAACCCTTGTTACCTTCTTTGAACTCTTGGAACGCGCCTTCTACCGTGTAAGCCTTAAGAGCCGTTTGCACGTCTATTCCCATTTTTATCGCAGCTTTTATTCCAAGAAGTGGATCAGGGATTTCAACCGGAGCGTCTGAAGAAAAAGCAGTCCTTATACCATTATCTATTATGGCTTTAAATGGATATGCAACTTTCATCCTGCTTCCAATCCTTTCTTTTGACATCTTTTCATCCGATACAAAGAATTGTGGTTGAAGATCGACACAAATTTTCAATTCTCCGATCTTTTTGATCTGTTCGGGCCATGCCATCTGAACATGAATTATTCTGTGTCTAAGGGATGGATCTGAATGGGCAAAAGCATCGAGCAATACATCAAGTGCACCGTCTCCTATTGCATGTGCTGCGACTTGAATTCCATTTTCATTTGCGATCTGAATTATCCGTACGAGTTCATCTCTGTTGAAATTTAAAAGACCTCGTCCATCAAAATCATCGTATTTAGATCTCAAAAAGGCAGTTCTCGCGCCTAAAGATCCATCGACAAGCAATTTTATAGTTTTTGGTTTAAGGGTTAATAATCTTTCCATCTCCTCAAGAGAATGAATGTGAAGATGCTCGTAGACATCTATTTTAAGATCGGAAAACAATTCTTTGACAGTTTCGTGGGGAAGGTCAGAGGAATCATCGGAGTGAACAGAAGTGACACCGTATCTAAAAAATTCTTTTTGTCCTGCATCAACAGCTTTTTTCAAGAATTCATGATCCGGTTTAAGAGATTTCAAAGCATTAATCATCTTACTCTCTCTTAAAATTCCATCGTCTGAATCTATCTTTGCAATTCTCAAGAATTTTTCATTTGCGATCCCTATGTGCCCACACCTTCTTACCAAAAGCAAAGGCCTGTCGATGAGATCTATTTCGGACTTTTCAGGATATCTTCCAATAATTTCGTCATCCCATCCTCTTAATATCATCGCATCAGAGCTTTTTGCCACCTTCATGATTTCGTCCACGGAAGGAAGATCCTCAAGAGAGGGCGTGATTTTTTTCAATCCAAGTCCTACAAGATGAGCGTGTGAATCTATGAATCCAGGATAGATGTATCCTTCCACCTTTTCTTTCCTGTCAGCTGTCAGTGCCGAAGAAAATATTCCATCTTCAACGACAAACTTGAATGAGGTAAGATCTTCGAATAATTTCTTCATTTCACGAATAAAATGTATGCTATTGCACCAACGACAGCAACGGTTTCAACTATTTGAAAGAGGTAAACACCGTTAAGCGATGATTCCAAAGAAGAGATCCGTGATTTTAACTGTGTATTTTCTTTTGTAAGGGCATCTATCTGTGAGCTGAAAGAAGAAGCACCGCTCAATGAACTCAATTGAGATTCTATGTTAGTTACTGTCGCACTCACGGAGCTTTCAAGATCTGTCATTCTCGAGTTCAACGACGAAACGTTATTTTCAAGAGCCGAAACCCTGTCTATAGTCTTAGAAAGTAAACTCGCCGAAGGAACACTCTGAACGGCGCTCAAAGAAGAAAAGATATTCTGCATTGCCGAAAGTTGTGTTTCAACCCTGTTCAATTCGACAGAAATAGATGTTATAGAGCTTGCCTCAACGGTCACGTAAGCTTGAAGTGTTGGATATTTCTCCATCGTACTCTCTATCTGCTGGATTTTAAGGAGCAAATCCGACGATATTGCCGTTCCCTGTGCAGTTGGCTGTGCAACCTGTGCGGCAGGTTGTATTCTTCCCTGAAAGTAATCAAGAAGGTGCGAAAGGATTCTTGCAAGATCGGCACGTGTTACGATAAGTGATCCGTTGAAGTTGTTATTCGAATCGAGAGACATTATGTTGTCCTGAACCATTTCAACAACGTATGGATACAGATCAGAAGATTGAGCAACATCATTTATGGTTATGCCAAAAGAGATAAAAGGTATTATACCTAAAAATACGAATATCAAAAATTTTTTCAATTAGATCAACCCCCAATGAAGAAATAAGTTTTAGAAGAAAACATAGTTGTTTGAAGTATTCCTGATTCGATCTGATTGCCAAGTAAATCGTACACCTGATATGAATGAATTCCTCTTGAAAGTTTAACGTTGCATGGCGTGTACCCTTCATCATGATGATCAACAAATATTTTAACCGGATCAGGATATGAAATGAATGAAATTTCAACGAAAGTTGGATCATTGAAGGAAAGCGTGTATGTTTGCTGCCCTTCAATCGAAAGTGTCCTCTCTATATACCCATCATTCCAGGAAACTTTCAAATTATAAGTTCCTGGCAATACTTTGAAATCAAAGATAGGCGTCTTTGCAATGAATTTTCCATTTAAAGTTACAGTTGCGGCCGGAGGGAAACTTTGAACAAAGAGTGATGCCATCGGCTCAAGATATTCGTATAGATTTGTTACCGCTCCACCACTTATCTTCACATAAACTGTTTTCTCCGGATAATTCGGATTGAAAAATTCAATTGGATAAACTCCAACACTTGCCGTTAAAGTGGCCGGAAGAGTTGTCCATATCTGACCTATATGTGCGATAGTTTTAAAAGAAGGAGTTGCATTCAAAAGTAACATGCCAGCATTTATCATATCACCGTAAACATTCACAACCTGATGATCGACCTTAACATCTCCAAACCACACCTTTCCACCGATTCCTACCATTTTCACGTGGTAAAGACCGTAAGGAATCTGCCTTGTCATCTGTGTTTGACCTATAAGTTTACCGTTCAATTCAACGGCCGCTCCCTGTGGATTTGAAGAGAAAGCAACAAGTGCCGTCATCGGCTGTAAATATACCTCATAAGTTCCACTTCTATCTATTTTGATCGTACCGGTTGCAGGTTGAAAATACGCCACACTCGCAGCATAAGTGTAAGTCCCTGAAGGTATCTGCATCGTTTGTGGAGTCGTGAAAGTTTTTCCATTCATGGAGATCATTACGTTTGAAGGAGATGAAAGTACCGTTACACTGACAATTTTCGTCAGTCTGAAAAATAACGTTTGAGGTGTCGAACTCATCTGAATCGAAATAGATGTGGAAGATGTCATAAAATTCGTTGCGCTTACACTTATCGTGTGCATTCCTGGTGAAAGCACAGTTGAAATAGGTGTTTTTCCGATGTACTGATCATCTAAAAAAACCAACGCTCCATCAGGAGCACTTTTGAGTGAAACCTGTCCTGACGGCTGAAGAGTTACATTCTGTACTGTCATCTGAAATGGAAAGGTGGAAATTGAAAATGATTTAGATATGTATCCGTTCATGGATATTGAAATACTGTGGATACCTGCATAAGTTGTAAAAGTGGCGGGAGTGAAGAATGTACTCTTGCCATCAAGCGTTACAGATGCGCCTTTCGGATCCGTATTCATGGAAATGTAAGATATAGGCTGAAGTTTGACGGTCAAAAATGTTGCATTCGAAGAGGGATCATATGTGAAATCGTAAGGAAAATATCCTATATTTTCAATTCGGATGTTTGATACCGTATTTATATTCACAGTCAACGTTCCATTCATATTCGTCTGGCCGATGAGCGTACCATTCACATAAATAGATGATTGAGGCGGAACTGTTAAGAATGTTGTCTGAACTCCCATCGCCATCGTGAAAAAGATCCCTGCAAAGATAAATAAAACAAATAAACTCTTCAAGAGATCACCTCATGAGAAAAAATTGTACACTTCTTTACCGGGTTTTTCATTGTAATAAGGTCTTGTACAGTTAGGACACCCTGAAGTTTGAAAAGCTTCTTTTGGAATTTCAACGAGATCGAAACCATAACCTATTATCTCTCCTCTTTCGGAGAATTCGAAATGTTCTGCCCTTGAAAGGTTATTCTTTATAAGATGATGTGAAAGTTGAATTCTTCTGTAAGATTCCAAAGAAGGGGCCGGATGCGTTTCAAGTTTTGTTCCCTTCACCGGAGTGAATGCAAATAGACCGACTCCAACTCCGATATCATACATCTTTTGAATGAATTCAACGATTGCTTTTTCGCTTTCACCGAGCCCAACTATGATATGGGTTGTCAATCGATGTGGAAAATTTTTTGCAATCATCTCAAGAAGTTCGATATGCCTTGAAAAAGAGCCGCCTCTGAAAGCTGAATAAAGTTTTTCGTCAACCACATCCGTTGCCATTCCAAGTCTCTCAATGCCACGATCGAACCACATCTTTGCTTCTTCGAATGTTGATATTCTGACGCTTGCAGAGATTGGAATGTTAAACTTTCTGACATTTCTCAAGAACTCAAAGGCTTCATCTGTGGAAGAACTCGAAGAAACAACCTGTAAACATATTCTTTTCACTTCATCTGATCTTTCTATGGCACAGATGATTTTTCCCATTTCAAATTCCGGCCATCTGACTCTTGAAAGCAGATCCTCCGAAGATCTACTATTTTTAGCTTGCGTGCAGTATGCACAATCAAAAATACATTTTTCTCCAAACATCGTGTAAATAGTTTCCATCTTCAAAAGTGGACCGGAAGAGATCAAATTCAAAAATCTTGCACTTCCATAAGAAAGCCTCAATTCAAACCTCCAAATTCGGCACGGCGTTAAGCTCCAAGTCGGCAAATCGTCCGGCTTTGTAATCGTACCATCCTGCCGCCGCTATCATAGATGCGTTATCGGTACAGTACTTTATCGGCGGAAAGTGAAAACTTAGTCCATAACTTTTTCCAGCTTCTTCAGTCTTACGCCTTATGGCAGAATTTGCCGCAACTCCACCTGCAACTATTATATCTTTGATTCTGTATTCTTTGGCTGCAAGCACAATTTTATCTACAAGCATCGATGAAACTGTTTCTTGAAATGATGCGCCTACATCTTCGATCTTCACATTTGAATTATCTCTTAAAAAATATCTGACATGCGTTTTCAATCCGCTAAAACTGAAATCGTATTTTCCAGCCGTTTTCGGCTTTGTAAAATCGTAAATCGGTTGGCCATTCTTGGATATCCTGTCTATCTGTGGTCCACCTGGATAAGGAAGTCCGAGCATTCGAGCAACTTTATCGAATGATTCTCCGGCAGCATCGTCTATCGATTTGCCAAGTACCGAAAAATCATTCATCGATCTCATGTGAAAAATTTCCGTGTGTGCCCCTGAAACCATAAGAACAAGGCATGGAAAAACTATCGTTTTATCGAAAAGAAAAACGGCATTTAGATGGCCTATTATATGGTTAACACCTATGAGGGGAACATGCAACGCATACGCTAAAGCTTTAGCGTAAGATAATCCAACGAGCAAAGGCCCTATCAATCCTGGACCATAGGTTACTGCCACAGCTGAAATTTGTTTCGGTTCAATTTTTACCTCATCGAAAACCATCTTAGTCAATATCGAGATCTTCTCAAGATGGTATCTTGACGCTATTTCAGGAACAACCCCACCATAAAGCGCATGGACATCTATTTGGGATGCCGTCTTTTCTGAAAGTATTCTTTCCCCATTCTCAACTATTGAGACGGATGTTTCATCGCATGAACTTTCTATGCCAAGGATCAAAGCCATGATCAGGCGGATTCCTTCATCTCAACTACCGGATCTTTTCCATCTCTAACTGTTTCGACTGTTACAAGGACTCGTTTGACATTTTGAAGTCTTGGAACATCGAACATAACTTCCATCATTATCTCATCTATGACACTTTTCAATCCTCTTGCACCGGTGCCACGCTTTTTTGCAAGCTTCGCGATCTCCAAAAGTGCCGCATCTTCAAATTCAAGTTCAACACCATCAAGTTCAAGAAGTTTCTTGTATTGTTTGACAATAGCATTTTTTGGATCTATTAAAATCCTCACAAGCTGCTCTTCACTTAGCTGATCGAGTGTCGTTACTATCGGAAATCTTCCAACGAATTCTGGCATCATTCCGTACTTGACGAGATCGTCAGGAGTTACCTGCTTGAGTAAAGAATTTATATCTTCCATACTTTTAGATTTTATATTCGCTGCAAAACCAACGGTCGTTTGCTGAACTCTCGATCTTATGAGCTCTTCAAGTCCATCAAAAGCTCCACCTATTATGAAAAGTATATTTGTAGTGTCAACCTTTATGAACTCCTGGTAAGGATGTTTTCTTCCTCCCTGCGGTGGAACATTTGCAATAGTACCTTCAACGATCTTCAAAAGTGCCTGCTGAACACCCTCTCCGGATACATCTCTTGTTATCGAAACATTTGCAGATTTTCTCGATATTTTGTCTATCTCATCTATGTATATGATCCCATGTTGGGCTTTTTCAACATCGAAGTCTGCAACTTGAAGCAGTCTCAATATCACATTTTCGACATCCTCACCGACATAGCCGGCTTCGGTTAACGGTGTGGCATCAGCGATGGCAAAGGGAACGTCGAGAATCTTTGCAAGTACACGGGCTATGAGCGTTTTTCCAGCTCCTGTTGGCCCTATCAACATTATATTCGATTTTTCTATTTCGACATCATCAAATTTTTTGTTCATGAACACACGTTTATAATGGTTATAGACGGCCACACTTATAGCTTTTTTGGATTTATCCTGTCCGATAACATATTTATCAAGCTCATTCTTTATTTCAATGGGATTTGGTAACGCTCTCTGCGATGCCTTTTGCGGTTCATTTTGATGATCGTGTAATATATCGTGAAAGAGTTCAACACATTCATCGCATATGTAAATTCCATTTGGCCCAGCGATGAGTCTATTAACTTCAGAAGCGTCTCTTCCACAGAACGAACAATATTTATCACTTTTCACTTCTTGGTGTCTCCTTCTACTTCTCTCTTCGATGAAATGATCTTATCTATTAAACCATAATCGAGCGCATCCTGAGCATTCATGAAGAAATCTCTATCGGTATCTTTTTCGATCTTTTCGATCTTCTGTCCCGTATGTTTTGCAATGATCCCATTTATCTCTTTTCTTATCCTCATGATCTCTTTTGCTCTTATCTCTATCTCTACCGCCTGTCCCTCCGCTCCACCAAGTGGCTGATGGATCATGACACTGGCATGGGGAAGTGCGTATCTTTTCCCTTTCGCACCAGCCGTTAGAAGTATTGCGGCCATCGATGCGGCTGAGCCTATTGCCGTTGTAACAACATCACATTTCACGAATTGCATAGTATCGTATATTGCAAGGCCAGCCGTTACAGATCCCCCTGGCGAATTTATGTACATGTAAATATCCTTGTCAGGATCTTCAGCTTCCAGAAAGAGCAATTGCGCAACGATCAAACTTGACACGCTATCGTCTATTGCCCCTTCAAGAAAAACTATTCTATCTTTGAGAAGCCTCGAATATATATCGTAAGCACGCTCAGTTCTGCCGGTTGTCTCTATGACTATGGGTATCGTTTGATCCTTTGTATCGTACCTCATTTTGTTTCCTCGCTTTCCTCCAAAGCTTTTGAATCATCGCTCTTAAGATCTTCGAAGGTTATCTTTGCATTTTTTAAAAGCTCTTCTGCAACTTTACTTTGCAAGAGATCTTCCTTTATCTCGTCTTTGATACCCTGATTTTTATCGATAAGCACTTTGATCCTCTCATCACTTATCTTAGCACCTTCGTATCTTTGCTTTGCACTATCAAAGATCTCGGCTTCTGAAATCTCTATTCCTTTTTCTTTTGCAAGCTCTTCAAGGGCACTTTTCATCTTCAAATAGTTGAGTGATTCACTTTTTATTGATTCTAAATATTTTTTCTCATCACCTTTGAACTCATCTTTTAACTCTTTTTCATATTCTTTTTTCTCTTTTTTCATTTCAATAAGGGTGTTTACGAAGAAATCAAGTGAAGAATCGGCAAGATCCAGTTTTATCCTTTTCAAAAGTTCCATCATTATCATGTCTTTTTTCAAAGATTCTATAGCCTTATCGAATGACTCTATGATTTCTTCCTTCATCTTTGATCTTAAAGCTTCCATGCTTTCAACCTGTTCATCAACAGACTTCGCAAAATCATCGTTGACTTCTGGTAATTTTCTCAGATATACCTTATTCACTTTAATGTGCAGTGTGTTAGAATTTCCTGTGTTTTCAGCCTTATCTGTGAAATCAAATTCATCTCCGACCTTTTTACCTATGAGTTCGGCAAAAACATTACCTTCAGATGGATCTTTGACCACCAATTCTATATTCTGCTTTTCACCAGAATTGTTCGTGGTGTATTCTATATCCACTTCATCTTCTAATTCTATACCTTGATCTTCAGCTTTTGGAACTAAAACCGCGTGTTCATTTCTCAACCTTTCAATGTCTTCATTTATGCTTTTTTCGAGTTCTTCGTCGCTAACAAAATTCGGCACTTTAACTTCAACGCCATCCAAAGATTCGATCTCGCATTTGGGCAAAGTATGAATGTTCATAACAACTTCGGCATCACCTGCAAGTTCAACTGATTTTAATTCTGGTGGAAGGATTGAATTCATTTCATCGAATGCTTTATCTTTGATGAGCGATTCATAAGCGATATCAGCAATTTCTTCCTTTATCATCTCGTTGATCTTTTCAATTCCGATTATAGTGTTAAGCACGCTTCTCGGAACCATTCCAGGTCTGAATCCCTTAATCTTTATATCTCTTGATATTTTTTCGTAAACTCCATCTCTTGCTCTCTCTATTTGCTCATGTGGCAAAGAGATCCTGACCGTTTTAATATTTTTGTTCTGTCCGGTAATTTCAAACATTGAACTTCTCTCCTTTTCATCTATACTAAATCAAGTTTAGATTCCCAACTCTATTCACTTCACCAACTCGCCAAACGTCGAGAGGTTTAGTATACCTCAATACATCAAAGAATATAAGAACTTAAATCTTCGTTTTTAACTATCTCTCCTACTCTCTGGAAAACGTAATCTTTATCTATCGAAATAGTTTTTTCAATATCTGGAGCTTTGAATGATACATCCTCCATGACCTTTTCCATAACCGTGTAAAGTCTTCGTGCCCCTATATTTTCGTTCTTCGAATTAACCTCATAAGCTATTCTTGCCATCTCTGAAATGCCATCAGGTGTGAATTCAACATCTACTCCTTCAGTTGCGAGCAACGCTGAATATTGTTTTATCAATGAATTCTTTGGTTCTACAAGGATCCTTTCGAAATCTTGCTGTGTAAGAGGCTCAAGTTCAACTCTTATGGGGAATCTTCCTTGGATCTCAGGAATAAGATCCGATGGTTTTGCCATGTGAAAAGCCCCAGCAGCTATGAAAAGAATGTAATCCGTTTTAACTGGACCATACTTTGTCGATATAGTTGTACCCTCAACTATGGGTAAAAGATCCCTTTGAACCCCTTCTCTCGAAACGTCCGGACCAGATTTAGAATTCGTTCCGACTATTTTATCGAATTCATCTAAAAAAACTATTCCTTTGTACTGTGCCCTTTCAAGTGCTTCTTGGATCATCCTATCTTTATCTATGAGCTTTTCAGATTCAACTGGAAGTAACAAACGCCTTGCATCTTTAACTTTAACACTTTTTCTTTTCATCTTTTTTGGCATCATGCCACCGAACATATCCTGAAGATCGATTCCGAGATCTTCAGGACTCATTCCGCCTATCATAGGCATAACAGGTGTGTTGTCCTCTATTTCTATCTCTATCTGGGTATCTTCTAACTCACCATTTTTAAGCTTCTGACGCATCTCATCCCTTTTTGAAAGTGCAACCCTGTGAGTCTCTGGACTTACCTGCGGTTGTGGATTTTGAAAGAAGGACATGATCCCTCCAGAACCCTGTTTTTTAACACTTTCTGGGACAAGTGAATCAAGAATACGTTCTTCGACTGCATTTTTAGCATCAGTCTCAACCGTAACAGCCATTTCTGATTTAACTGTATTTATGCTTTCCTCAACCAGATCCCTTATGATTGAATCAACGGATTTACCGACATATCCAACTTCAGTATACCTCGTCACCTCTATTTTGACGAATGGAGCACCAGAAAGCTGTGCCAATCTTCTTGCTATTTCAGTTTTTCCAACACCGGTTGGTCCGGCCATAAGGATATTTTTGGGCATAACATCTCTTTGCATATCTTCGGATAATTTCATGCGTCTGATCCTGTTTCTCAAAGCTATTGCAACGGATTTCTTCGCTTCTTTCTGTCCAACTATGTATTTGTCAAGTTCAACAACTATTCCTTGTGGATTCAATTCATCTATATTCACGCTCAATTTTATTCCTCCTCACAACTCTTCAACGGTTATATTCGAATTGGTGTATATACATATTTCACCAGCTATTTCAAGGGATTTAACCGCGATCTCTTTCGCGCCTAATTCAGTGTTTCTGTAAAGTGCTCTCGCAGCTGAAAGAGCATAATTTCCTCCAGAACCTATCGCCATTATGGATTCATCCGGCTGTATCACCTCTCCACTTCCAGAGAGTAAAAGTATACCATTCGCATCTGCGACCATCAAAAGTGCTTCAAGCCTTCTTAAAGCTCTATCCATTCTCCAGTCCTTTGCGAGTTCTATTGCAGCTTTGGAAAGTACTCCATTAGATTCTCTCAATTTTATTTCAAAACGCTCAAAAAGGGTGAAAGCATCTGCGACGGATCCAGCAAAACCTGCAATTATTTTACCATCTCCAAGTCTCCTAACCTTCTTTGCAGTCGCCTTCATTATCGTATCACCAGTCGTAACCTGACCATCGCCAGCCATCACAGTTTTACCATTTCTGCTCACAGCGATGACGGTCGTTCCATGGAATTCCATAACAATTACCTCCTCATGGCAGAACTTAAAATACTTTTTACAACGTCATCCATACAAAGCCCCGCTGCTCTTGCTGAAGCTGGCAGATCGCTTGTAAGAGTCATACCAGGAATGGCGTTGATCTCAAGAAAATAAATTCCTTCATAAGAAATTATACCATCTATTCTTGCAAATCCCTTGCAATTGAATTCCTCGTATATTTTCAAGGAAAATTCTTCTATCTCTTTCTTTTCAGACAAACTTATGGGTGCAGGAGTTATAAGCGTCGATCCATCAGGTAAGTATTTTGAATCATAATCATAAAATTTTCCCTTAGGAATTATCTCAAGGATTGGCAAAATTTCAGGGCCACTCCCAGTGTCCAGAATGGATATAGTTATTTCGCGTCCATCCAGATACTTTTCAAAAAAACCGTTTTCTGCTTCAAGTGAAAGATCATCTTTCGAGAAAAATATCTTCACTCCTATACTCGATCCACCAAATCTTGGTTTGAAAACGCATGGAAATTCTTCGGGCTTTGATGACCAATCAGAAGTTTTGACTCCGATCTTTTTGAAATGTTCTTTTGTTTTTATCTTATCCATCATCAATTCACAACTTTTTGAATCTGAGCCTGTGTAAATAACTCCTTTAGATTCGAAATATCTTTGGACACTTCCGTCTTCTCCTGGAGAACCATGGAGTGATATAAAGCAAAGATCATTTATAAAATTCAGCGACTCCAATTTACCGTCCCAAATAAAAAGTTCTGAACTTATTTTCAGATTTTTCAAGGAATTGAAGATATTCTTACCGCTCGATATTGAAACTTCTCTTTCTGGAGAAGTACCACCACATAAAACTACAACTTTTGAAATTTCTCTCTCAATTTTTTCTCCACGAATTCTGGTACCCATTGTTTTAATTCTCCTCCAAATTGAGCTATCTCTTTCACCATTGATGATGAAAGGAAAAGATATCTTATATCGGTCATGAAATATATCGTCTCAAGATTCGTGTCCATTTCCTTATTTGCAAGTGCCATTTCAAATTCATATTCAAAATCTTCAACGGCTCTTAACCCTCTCAGTGCAACTTTAACATCGTGCGCCTTGGCATATTGAACGAGCAATCCGTTATGAATATCAACTTTCACGTTGAGTTCTTTTGTCACTGATTTTAGCATTTCAAATCTTTCATCGACAGAAAATAAGGGTTTTTTTCTCGAGTTGTTCATCAGTACAACTGTGAAGTCTTCAAAAACTTCTGAAGCCCTTTTTATTATATCTATATGCCCGTAAGTTACTGGATCAAAAGAACCTGGATAAATAGCTTTCAATTTTTACACCTCACCTGGAAAATTTTTTTGTCCTCTAACCTTATACATGTAAGACTTCCACCGTAAACACATCCTGTATCAATTCCTATCTTATCACTTAAGATCAACGGTTCATTCATGGGTGTATGGCCGAAAACAACGGTGTATCCATTCATCGGATTTTTTGAATTTATGAATTCTTCTCTTATCCATATCATATCATCAATTTTTTGATCTTCAATTTTTATATGAGGTTTTACCCCTCCATGAACGAAAATATATCCATCTTGAATGTGATATACTTTCGTTTGTTCAAGGAATTTTACATGTTCTATGGGTATTTGTTCTATTCCTCCATAGCTTTCAAGCGTTTTTTCTGCTCCGTTGTACTTCCACAATTCCCAGTCTTGTGGATCTCTGGTATCATAAAATTGTTTAAACATCCATTCATGATTTCCTTTTATGAAAACTGTTTTTGTGTTATACAATCTCATGAGAAATTCAACAACTCCTTTTGAATCTTTCCCTCTGTCTATGTAGTCTCCAAGGAATATCATCGTATCATTGGAACCTGGATTGACTTTTTCAACAAGTCTTTCAAGTGAATTTAAACATCCATGAATATCACCGATTGCGTAAATCATTTTTTTCACCTCTCGTGATAATAATAATAATATATAATATACTATATAAGTACTTATTATTATTATGTGTTGTTGAAATTGTTGAAAACTCATTTTTAGCCTTATGGTGATTGATTTTTTTGACTGTTGAAAACTTGTTGAAAACTTTGTTGAAATTGTTGAAAACTTTTTTTGTGTTGAAAAGTGTTGAAAACTTCCTTTTTTCTACTGTTGAAAAGTGGTTGAAAACCCTGTCAATCCTGATAAAAATACAACAAAAAGTTTTCAACAGTAGAAGTATTCAGTATTCATAAGTGTTTGAATGAGTTTTCAACAATTTTGAAAAATGATTGTTGAAAACTTTGTTGAAATTGTTGAAAACTCATAGTAAGCCTTACCACAATTGATCTTTTTGATGTTTAAAAGTTATATCATGGTGATATTACGAGATATACAAAGATATAATTAAATATTTGTCAATAAATCGCTATAATCGTCTGTAAAATGTTATAATAGTCAAAATTGAGGTTTTGATTATAACTTTGAGTGCGCTAACATAATTAGCAGACAGCGATATAGAGTGCTAAATTGGAAGGAGGTTTTTGGAAATGAGTTCGAAGATGAGGATTAAACCGCTTGGTGAAAGAGTTTTGATCAAGCCATTGAAAGAAGAAACAAAATCGGTAGGAGGCATAGTGCTTCCAGAAAATGCGAAAGAAAAGCCTCAAAGAGCCGAAGTTATTGAGGTAGGTACAAGTGATGATATCACCGTTAAAGTTGGGGATACCGTTATCTTTGCCAAATATTCTGGTAATGAGATCAAGATCGATGACGAGGATTACATCTTGATTGAATGGAACGATATCCTTGCAAAAGTTGAGAAATGAAGGAGGTATATAGGTCATGCCTAAGATTTTGAAATTCGATCAAGAAGCGAGACAATCCATATTAAGTGGTGTTGAAAAGCTTGCAAGTGCAGTTAAGATAACGCTTGGACCAAAGGGAAGAAATGTTGTGATAGAAAAAAGCTTTGGATCTCCTACGATATCAAGTGATGGAGTTTCGATTGCGAAAGAGATAGATCTTGAAGATAAGTTTGAAAATCTCGGTGCCCAACTCGTTAAAGAAGTGGCAACAAAGACGAATGATGCTGCTGGAGATGGGACAACAACTGCGACCGTTCTTGCCGAAAGTATGGTAAAAGAGGGAATAAAAAATATAACCGCTGGAACCAATCCTATGATCATGAGGACAGGCATGCAGGAAGCAACGCAAAAGGCAGTTGACGAGATAAAGAAGTTAAGCAAAAAGCTTAACGGAAGATCTGATATCGCCCATGTCGCTTCAATAAGCGCAAATAGTGAAGAAATAGGTGAGCTTATAGCCGATGCGATGGATAAAGTAGGGCAGGATGGTGTTATAACCGTTGAAGATTCTAAAACCATGGAAACTTACGTTGAATTCACTGAAGGTATGCAGTTCGATCGTGGTTACATCTCTCCATACTTCGTAACCGATGCGGAGAAGATGGAATCAATACTTTCAGATACTTATATTCTCATCACTGATAAGAAGATAAGCGCCATAAAACCTATAATTCCTGTTCTTGAAAAGATTGCACAAACTGGAAAACCTTTGTTGATAATAGCAGAAGATGTTGATGGAGAAGCGTTAACAACACTTGTGCTTAACAAACTCAAGGGAACTCTTAATACCGTGGCAGTCAAGGCACCTGGCTTTGGTGATAGAAGAAAGGCAATGCTCCAGGATATAGCTATTTTGACCGGTGGTACAGTGGTAAGTGAAGAGGTCGGACTCGATTTTGATAATGTTAATTTCGATATGCTCGGCCGTGCAAAGAGTGTAAAAGTTAGAAAAGACGATACACTCATAGTCGATGGAGCTGGAAATGAAAAAGAAATAAAGAACAGAATCGCTCAGATAAAAGCCCAGATCGAGAACACAACGAGTGAGTACGAAAAAGAAACACTTCAGGAAAGAATGGCCAAACTTGCCGGTGGAGTTGCGGTTATAAAAGTTGGAGCTGCAACCGAAACAGAACTCAAAGAGAAGAAGCAAAGAATTGAAGATGCCCTCAGTGCAACTAAATCAGCCGTTGAAGAAGGGATCGTCGCCGGCGGTGGAGTAACATTGCTTAGAGTTTCTCTCGAATTGAAGAAATTCGAAGATAAACTTGAGGGAGAAAAGAAAGTTGGCGCCATGATCGTGAGAAAATCTCTCATCGAGCCTATAAAGATGATCTGCCAGAATGCGGGTGTCGATGGAGCCGTCATCGTCAATGAAATCCTTTCAAATTCAGATAAATCTTACGGATATGATGCACTTAACAATAAATACACCAATATGTTTGAGGCTGGAATAATAGATCCGACAAAGGTTACGAGAAGTGCTCTCCAAAATGCCTCATCCATATCTTCCATGCTTCTTACAACGGAGGTTGCAATAGTTGAAAAACCGGAGGAAAAGAAAGAAATGCCTCCAATGATGCCTCCAGAATATTGATGAATCCAAAAAAGTAAGTTAAAAGCGGGCATAAGCCCGCTTTTTTGATATACTTGATCAACTTCAAATATGAAATGTAGTTGGCTCCGGCATTAGCCTTTCGGTGTCTGTCCTCGCTCGTCGGCCACCTTGAGACATCATGCCCCGTGCCAAACTCAAATTTGTATTTCAATTTTAAAAGAGGTTTAGTATATTGTGATCCCCCTTCTAATCTATCGGGGAAACAGTCTCAACGTAAAGGTATACTTTTAAAATCCCAGATAGTGCTTTATCTCCAGTGAACCCTGTTATCTGATCCACAGCGTCCGATATCTCATCTTTCAATCGCTCTAAACCCTCAGGATCCATAACTTCATCTGCACCTTTTGACACTATAATCGTCTGAAGCGCATCCATTATCTGAGGTTTATCTTCTTCTATTGCATCCGCGCATCCTTTGCTTCCGGTAAGAAATTCAAGGCTGTTTATGTCAAGCATCTCATATCCTCCTGTAAGAGGAAAGGTCTCATTTGATCCTGGCTTTATGAATACCGCCGTTATTTGCGTCGGTTCATCTGAGTTCGAAGCACTTTGATTCCTGTTTTTTGTATCCGTGTACCTGACTATGACAAAACTGCCAGCCATAGAAATAATAGCTGAAAGTATCACAGCTATCAAAATTGTAATAAATGAGATATTCTTCTTTTGTTCCATTCAATTACCTCTGATTATCATGGAATTGTCCTTATAAGCCATGATGATTCCGTGGAACCAACGGTTTGATACATTTCATTTGAAATGTCGCTCGCATATTCTGTTGCAATTGTGTAGTTGGGAAATACTCCTACGAAGAGTCCTGTTTCATTCCCGTAAGTTATTGCAAATGCAGGTATGCTCTCTTCCCTTAAAGTGTTAACTATTCCCACAACCCTGTTCTGGTACGGAGAAGATAGAACCTGGATCGAGAAGGTCGTACCAAGCGAAGGATACGCGAGATAATACATTCCGCCCATCTTACCTATCTCGTATATATCACCATTCATGGAAATGATGTTGGTGAACTTCTCAAGGGATGTGGACTCTATCGTCGTTAGAGGATATATGGGAAATATCCTTGGAGCATTGTTTAGAAGTGTCGAATACCCTGTAATAGAGCGATATGGAAGATTCATATTGGTAACGAAATTTATTTGCTGATCTGTTGTTGAGATCTTTCTGACGGTAGCATTCAGCGTGATCATCACAAGCAAAAGAAGAGACATCCCTACAATAAACAGTACATCGTACGTACTCATACCTCACCTCCGTGATCTCATGACATGTGATCCTACACACAGATATATTAAACCTTAATTTTAAAAATAGGTATATAATAATATATTATCACCAATCTAACTTTTGGCACCTTGAGCTTATATGGAAAGCTATTGCTGGTATTGTTTTGATGTTCACGCAATGTATGAGTAATATTCATTGTAATCTTGACTCACATTATGAGCAATAAAATTAAATTGGAGGTGCGGACTATGGAAAGCTTACCACAACAATCTTTACCCGCTGTTTCTCACGTTATATTTGGAATTTTTAATCTGGCCATTCCGGATATCATTGTATGGATTATAATCATAGTCGCTTTCATCCTCGCGATATGGCTTAGATTGCCAAAAATATTCGAAGGAAAGGAGGAGAATAAAAATGAATCTAACTCGAAAAACACAAGAAATCATAAGAGATAATATGTCAATGGAAGATCTCCTTCCAACGAAGATGCCTGTTTACGTTAATTCTTTCGCGTACATATTTGGAGTTATAACTTTATCTGCACTTGGCTTTGTCATATTAACGGGCATAATTCTTGCAGCCTTCGGTCCGCAATGGTATCATTTCTCAAATGCAGGTCATTTTGTAAATTCTCTTCACTTCTGGGGAGTCCAAATTTTCTTCGCCGGACTGATATCACATCTTATAACAAAATTTTTCATGGCAGCATGGAGGGATGGAAGATGGAAAACATGGGCGTTAGGAATAATAGCTTTTGGAATATCTGTATTTGAAGCTTATACTGGATATCTTTCTCAAACGAATTGGGACTCTCAATGGATTTCCGTGCAGGCAAAGGATGCTATGAATGCTCTTGGGATAGGAGGATTTTTCAACGCATTGGATACAGCACAAACTTTGACTTTACACGTTATCGTCATTCCTGTTATTTTGATCATTTTTGTGGCAATACATCTGCTTGTTGTAAGAAGTGATGGCCCAGTCAAACCCATTTCTGATAAAAAAGACATGAAAAGCGAGAGGTGATCTCCATGAGTAAAAAAACAGATCAATATTTCAAAGGAATTCCAATGAAACCATACGATCTAATCAAAGAAGGGTTAATAGTATTTGTAGCTATAACAATTCTCGTGTTCATCCTCGCGATAATTTTTAGTTCACCAGATTATCCGCCCGTAAAGGCAAAAGAGATCGCCACGTATGAACCTGTTGCCTATCTTCAAACATTTGCTGATATACTGCAAGGTAAAAGTGAGATCAGTAATTATGGCCCTCCATACGATTACGATAAAGAAAACGAACAAAATATTTTTGGTATAGCACCGGCAAGTATTCTTGGAGTTACGATACCGATAAATGCGATAAACGATTTCGTGATAGGCCCACTTTCACATTTAGCAGTCATAGATAAAAATGTAAGCAAAGCACTTGAAGAATTTAAGGATGCGTCTCCACAGCAACGAACACTATGGATTGACGCATATGCTAACGCGTTGAACAGTGCTAAAGTTGTGAGTGGACAGGTGCAGGTTTCCAATGGAGATTATGGGCCGGTAAGCGTCATGATGAATGGTCTTCTCGAACTTGGAAAATCAGGACTTCTGGATGCGAGTATTCAATCCGGTGAAACGCCTTACAGCTTTTACACGCTTAATTTCACAAAACCTTTATTACTTTTCCAGGGAAAAATTTATCACAGTGTCGCAAGATCACTTGACATGCTCGGAGAAGATTGGGGAATTTCAAACGAAACAGGTAATTATCCGGGTGCATGGTGGTTATGGCCTTACACTTTTTGGTATCAAATTCCACCGTTTTCTACCTCTCCAAACGGAGATCTTGAGGTAGGTCTTATCATGATTGCGCTATTCCTCGTTCTTCTATTTTTACCTTTTATCCCAGTTTTAAATAAAATTCCAAGATGGACAAAGATTTATAAAACGATATGGAGAGATTGGTACAAAAATAAAAATTAATAACGATGCTTTGAAAATTTTCATAAAGCTTGTCACATCGAATTTTAAAATTTGAACTTTTATGATCTAATCCAATTAAAGTTCACTGGCCGGAATGAAAGAGTGAGGGGAAGTGGTAAGGTGGTTTTGATAGGATTATCATGGGGGCTTGTTGCGGCTTCTTTGTTCTTTATTGCGAATCTATATGTGACAATTAGCTTCTTAACGAGAATTTTTTGGGGTAAAAGAAACTTCAAATGGTTAAAAAAAATGGGAGATTCATGGCATTATATCCATTATGTGGGAAATATGGCAGCTTTTACTTCAGTACTTCTTCATCTTATCTTTTTCGAATCTCTTGCAAATTATGTTAACTGGATTTTAATTGTCTTTGAAGCATGGCTTGTTTTCTGTGGAATAACGATCAAGTTCACAAAAGCATCTCCTAAAATAAAGAAACCTTTCATGAGATTAAGTATGAAATGGTACATGTTTGTGAGTTTCATATTTCTTCTTATTTTATCTCATCTTCCTTTTTTGCCTTTGATGGTCTATCCATTTCCAAAATTCTAAAAAAGTATAAGTCCATTTTTTGAAGACGACCATCAGTTTAATTCATTTGTTGACATACCTATTTCTTTCAATTTAGCCTTATAAACATCAAGTATATCTGCCATCGTTATTATTCCGAGAAAAGCTCCATTCAAGACGATAGGGACCCACGTACTTTTATTCGTGCTCATTATCTCCCATGCTTCCTCCAGACTTGCATTTGATTTAACAGACGTAACTCCAGTTTTCATGAAATCTCTTACTGCTCCTTCACTTAGCTGGTAAATATCGTACATGTAAATGACACCAAGAAAATGACCACGTGCCGCCACAGCAATGGATGAGATGGAATTCTGTGTCATTAAAGCCTTTGCCTCTTTAACATCTTCATCAGGATTGATGTACACATTTCTAAAGTCTTTTATGTCTGTAACTTTAAGATTTGCGAGTACTGGCACATTGTATTCTCCGGCATGAGCCGGTGAATCCTTTCTTGTTGGAACCTGTGCCCGGTATATGGAAGAGTTTCCGGATACAAGATAAGAAATTGAAACAGCTATCATTTCGGCTGGCAGGAGCTGAAGCCCTCCAGTCATTTCAACGACCATCAGTGTGACCGAAACTGGAATTTTTCCGGCAGCACCGTAAAATGCAAGCATACCCACGATCACAAAAGGTGCAATGGTTGGAACCTGTTGCGGAAAGATAAGATGAAAGATGATACCAACATCTGCCCCTATAAAAGCTCCTGTGAATATACCCGGAGCAAATAACCCTCCGCTGCTTCCGGATCCAACTGTAAATGAAGTAGCTATTATTTTAGCAAAAGGTATGATGAAGAGTATAACTATAACGGGTACCCCAAAAGAGGGGAATAAATCCAATTTTTGACCAATCAACATCTGCGCCCATCCATATCCGCTTGCCATGATCTCCGGAAAGAGTAATGCAATGAGTCCGGTTATTGCCGCTCCAATTACCGGTTTAAAATAATTGCTCATCCTCAACTTTGCAAATCTATCATTAACGTAGTAGAAGATTTTGGGATAGAGTATTGCCATTAAACCTGCGACGAGCCCCAAAACAGCATACATCGGTAATCGTACTGGATTGAAAGGTGCAAGATAATATCCGAAGATCGGGGTGAACCCATAAAAAATTCCAAAAATGGAATACCCTGTTGCGGATGCAACGATGGCTGGATATATGACATCAGGTTCGAAGTCCCTTTTGTAAAGTATCTCGGCGGCTATAAGTGCACCTGCAATCGGAGATTTGAAGATAGTTCCTATTCCGGCACCTATACCTATCGCAACCATTCTTCTTCTATCTTCTGCATTGAGTTTTAGAATATCTGCAACCATTGCACCAAGACCGGCAGATATTTGTGAACTCGGTCCTTCTCTTCCAGCACTTCCTCCGGATCCTATGACAAGGGCAGAAGCGATCAATTTTATCGGGGCAACGCGCCATCTTATCCGCCCTTGCTTGTTATGGTAAGCTTCTATAGCTTTGCTGTCACCGCTCGCTTCGGGTGCAAATTTGTAAACCAAAAGTCCGGCAATAAATGATCCTGCCACGATGACAAGAGGGATAAGATAAAACCTATCAACACTGTAATTCAGTATTCCACCATCGCTAACAGTATGAGGAATTGACATTCCAAGGATGTATCCAAGGAAAAATTTTTCCGACATTTCAACGAAGTAATAGAGTAAAACAGCAGAAAATCCACTTAAAATTCCAACTATTATTCCAAGTATTAACCATTTACCAAAATATGAAAAACCCGAGAGCTTTTTTTCAATTGTATTCTGAAGTTTTTTAAAAATTCTTACAAACACAAAAAAACCTACTTTCATAGAAAATAAGTGTTTTTTTAAGATGGATCAAAAATTTTAACACATTTATATTGTATACTAAATATCTTTTAAAATGAAGCATATAACACATAGCCCGCAGCGTTTTAATTG
>Ga0207433_10004553_pt1 | contig 25444 bp, 22 predicted proteins | sample YelNatPaOPGAMG01_FD_187559 | JGI IMG/M metagenome (GOLD analysis project Ga0207433, IMG submission 187559) | Hot spring thermophilic microbial communities from Obsidian Pool, Yellowstone National Park, USA - OP-RAMG-01 (SPAdes) (version 3) | ecosystem: Environmental > Aquatic > Thermal springs... | reverse complement strand
AACTCTTTGTCTATCGGAAAATGATGCATGTCTCATAACATGCATGTATACGTAATTTCTAGGCTTAACGTCTCAACGTAGCCTGAAAGTCAATACTGAGTTTCAGGTAATGTAGTGGCAACCTGGCAGAAGGCTTTGTGCTCGATCCGACCCGCCAGTACGTCACATCATTATGCGAAACTCATTAATTATCTGAGCCATGTACAAAAACAGCCCGCCGGGTAAATATCCCGCGGCGGGTTCTGTCAAAACTTGTCAGTTCATCTGTACCCATCATCGCCCCGTCTACAGCGAACAAGACGACTACTGAGTACTCTTAGCGACTGTGCGCTTTTGCACAACCGCAGCGCCTGTCATAAGATGATTCCTACGCGGCGCTAAGTACTGCTTACGATGCCGAGCTCAACAGCCCGCTTAAAAGCCTGAAAGCGGTTCGAGACCCCAAGCTTCACGTAGGCTCTGGCGAGGTGAAAATCTACCGTTCTCTTACTCACGCATAACGTTTGCGCGACCTCGCTCGAACACCTCCCGTCAAAAATCAGCTTGAGTATTTCTCTCTCCCTCTCCGTGAGTCGGGCCAGGGTTTCCATATCCCCCGGGCTCAACGCGGTCCGCTCAGTGCTTTCCATGCTTCCCGTGCCCCCCATCTCAAGTTTCGAAATAGGTCTCCAGCCAGTTCCTCATAACCGCCAATTTGAGTTTTTTAAGCGCTCTGGCCTCTAACTGCCTTACACGCTCTCTGGTAATGTTTAGTTGTTGACCTATTTCCTGTAGAGTCGAGGTCACTCCATCCGTCAGGCCGAAACGCTTCTCGATAATCATCTTCTCCTGAGGGCTGAGCCATGACATTAACTGGCCCAAAACCTCGAGAGTCTCACGTTCGAGCGCGTCGGTTTCAGGGTTCGACGCATCGACGTCAGTGATTCTATCGATAAGCGATGTAGCGCCGTCTTCTTTCACGCCTTCGTCTAACGAGACAAGTGCCTCCGACGCTTCAAGCAAACGCATTACCTTCTCCCTGGGTAATTGCGTTCTCTCACTCAGTTCCTCAATGGTCGGCTCTCTCCCATATTCGTTGAGAAAAGACGACCCCGCCTTATTGAGTTTTCTGATCGACTGGATTACGTAACTCGGCACGCGAATCGCTCTGCCCTGGCGTTCGATAGCCCTTGTAATGGCTTGCCGAATCCAGGCTACGGCGTACGTGCTGAATCTGAACCCCTTCTCGGGGTCGAACGAATCCACAGCCTTTATCAGGCCAATGTTGCCCTCCTGAATGAGATCCGGCAGCGGTACACCGGATCGCGAGTAGACTTTCGCCACGCTAACGACCAGCTTGAGATTAGACTCGACCAGTCTTCGCTTGGCGTAATCATTACCCGCCCTGGCGTTTCTCGCCAGTTCACGTTCCTCTTCGGCCCCAAGCAAGGGCCATTTGCCGATCCGATTAAGATACATATCCATCGAATCGCCAATTTCAGAAGCTTCGGGCAGCGCTTCTTCTTCCGGCTCTGTCAATTCCAGCGCTTCGCTGTTCATCGACAAGCCTCCTTCCTCCGACTACCTTTTTACTAAGGAACGGTGACTGGTATTACGTCGCGTTCCAGCGCGCCGGCGCTTTTATCCGGCGTCACCCGCCTCACGAATGACACCTTTGGTCCGCTTCATCTCCCTCAGTAGAGATCATGCGAACCCGCGCGCCCGGCTTTAATAAGCTGCTGCCTGCCCGTCCGTTGGCAGAATCCCCGCTCCACCAACGGGTTCCATTCACTCCCAATGCCAGCACAACACAATCAACCGGTGAAACAAGAGGATACTTACCGGCGCCTGCTCCGAGGCGCCCCTGTTTGTCATTGCGACCACCGTAGGCGCGGCGGTCGATTTGCATAAACATACCGCCTCAACAACTGCCAATCCTCCCTGGGAGCTGTTCTCCTGAAAAGAATAGGCAATTGCCAAGTTCCCATATCGCAAACCAATTAGAAACAATGTGGCGGTTGTGTTTTGTAGTAGAATCCTGCCGGAGAAGTTCCATCTCTGAGGTAATAGGGAGCGGAGCTGCGCATTCATCACCGACTGGCCAGCCGGTTAAACCCAGCACCGAGACCGTCTTCCCTATTGGCGCATGCGCTTCAGGCTCTTGCATGATTATCCTCTGATTTAGAGAACACAACAGCCTGCCCGCGCTGCCGTAGCGGCCATCCCTAGACGTTTCCGGCGTCTATTTTGACGGATATATCCTAGCACCTCCGTGCAACAGCGTTACAACAATTGTGTAACAGCCCGGTAAAATCTTCCGTCGCGTCACCGATTTCGTTCAACATGTGCGAGGGCCTGGTCGCTGCTGCTCGCAGCTTTCGTTCGACCAGCAGTTCCATTATCCTACTTCGACACCACCGTCACGACATCCTCTTTCAACACAGTGTAACGAAAAGTGCTATTTACAATACAACGCAAAGATTGTGCCAAAACTACTCCGTCCGCAATAACCCGCAATTTAACCAGGTTTTTGCAGTTAAACCATTCGATCCTGTCAGCAAAACTGTATTTACCTCAGCCTTGGCCTTTTCTAAACCTTTCACTGAAAAGAATTTTCGCCATTTGCGTATTACCTAAACCAATGTAACCACTCACGATAACTCGCGTCTAAGCATGCGAAGTCGAATCAACTTACTTCTGAGACAAGAGGGGATGTTTGCAATGAAGGGAACGAGTATTTTTGTGCTCTGCCTTGCGCTGACTCTGACTGCAGCAGTAACCCTCAGCGCACAGCAGGCCCAGCTAAATCCGGGTAAAACTGCAAGCCTAAAATCTTCGATCACCGGAACAGTACTGGCCGTCAGCCCTACCAACATCGCGGTCCAGATTAAAACAGGACTTAAAACATTTACAGTCAACCCCAAGACCAGAGTAAACACCCGTGGGCAAAAGGGGACCATCACTGACATCAAGGTAAACGACCCGGTCACGGTCCACTTCACAACCGACAGCGATAAAGCTACAGCACTTAATATAAGGATACATAACCCGAGCTTTACAGGCAAAATTACCGCAATTGAAGATAACACTTTCACCATTACGGGTAAAGAGGGCACAGCCAAGGTGCTCGTCGTCGGCAAAACAAAAATCGCATCCCACAGCTACAAAGCCACCATCGCGGACCTTCGCGTCGGATTTACAGCCTCCGCCGAAGGCCCGGTCAGTGCAGGCCAGGTGGTCGCGGAAACAGTTAATTTTCAGCCGGCTATAGCCAATGGTATGGTCTGCGCGGCGGATGCTAATACAATCATCGTAAAAACCCTCCAGAAGCTCACAATCCCGCTCGCGCCGAGCGAGGCCACGGTCGTTCGTATCCATCCGGAATCTGGCCCGACTACACACGGCAAGTTTGCCGATATCAAGGTCGGCGCTCATGTAAATGCCGGGTTCATTCCCGTCAGGGACGGCACATCGAAGCTACTTTGGATCGAGGTTATCACCGGTTCGTAATTTTTTCAGGCTGGCAGGTCTGAAGGGCACATGGACGGCGAAGTGGAAGGATTATATGAAAGATTCTTCCACTTCGCCGTCGTTATCAGGAATGATTCATCCCGGAGAAACCTTCAGATATCGTATGAACCGATCCACTGCCGGTATACAAGTAGGTCACAGCGCGCTTTTCCGCAGTATCGATGGGCTGCGAAACAGGCTCACTCACACGTCCGATCCGGTCGAGCTCGTATTCCCCGCGCGTGAAGAGGAATATTCTCCACTGCTGCGGATGACCGATGAGATCATAGCGACCGTGACTGAGCTGAAAGCCACCGTCCTTTCGATTCATTCACCACCGGTGCGAATGGCTGACGACGATTTTTCCGAGGTCGCGGCCGTGCTAGCAGGACTTGCGGCATCGATCGGAGCAACCTCCATCACCCTGCATCCGAGTAAATGCATGAATTCTCATGAGCGCGTAAACCTGCAGCTCAGCGCGCTTAAAAATCTTCGCCTTGCGCGAGACCAAACCACCGTCACCCTCGCAGTCGAGACTCTGGCACACCGCAAATGCCTGTTTACCGAGGACGAGATCATCGATTTTAGCCTGCCCATGGTGCTCGACACGACTCATCTGGGGTGGGCAGTAAGTTACGATGTTTTCGAGCGCTACTCCGATTCCATCGTCACGATCCACCTTTCCGAACGCACCGAGCACTCCCAGCACCAGCGAATCGGAGATGGAAGCATGAGCTTCGTCGACCATATTGTCTCAACCGGATGGAAAGGCAGCATCATCCTCGAATACTGGCCCTGGCGGTGGAAATGCTACGCCGAAGATACAGCAAAGGTTCGAGAAGGGGTGGCAACCGCTAGTCAGAGGGAAAATTAAAACTCGTTCAGCCTCCACCCAACCGGAAATCCCGTAACCTATACCACTGCAGCACATCTTGAGCCACATCGAATGGTGCGGCTGCAATCTGATCAGCAAAAACCCTAATACCCCTTCTCCCGATACCTTTCATGGCGCGCCTTGACATCCTCCGGGCCGCCGGGGGCATTTACACTCCTGAATACCGTCGGAACGATGCCGTTTGCGATCAAATTCTCTACAATCCCCGCGCAGACAGCCCAGAGAATGCATGCCGCGGCAATTCCAGACGCAGGACATATATCCACATCGAGCCCCTTTACCGCGAGCATCGCATCGCCGTAGGGAGCATGATTATCCAGCACTATATCCGCTGCCTCATAAAGCCGCTTTCCCGACGGATGCTGTGATTCAAGCTTCGGTGAATAAGCCATCGCTGTAATTGCAACCGTCGTGACCCCCATCGCCTTCGCCTGCAGTGCAAGCTCTACCACCTGCTCGCTCTTGCCTGATACACTGCCGATGAAAAGCACATCTCCGGGGCGGATGTTGCTTTTCTTGAGCGCGAGCGCCACGATTTCCGGCGTCACATTCGGCTGAGAAGCTGTTTTCTCGCGGAAAGAATTAGCATTCGAGACATTCAGCCCGAATGTGAACGGCGTTATAACCACGAGCCCGCCTGCGCGGCCCACCATTTCGGAATTAAGCATGTGACCGGTATCGTGCATGTGTATCACGCCGCCCGCCTCGATCGAGTGAGCGCAAACTTCAGCCACATGCGCGATGTTATCAGATTCACCTGCCCTGATCTCTGCAATTTTCTCAGAAATAGCGTCAAAATAACTCGATATGAGCACTTTAACCTCCAAAACACTTCTTGTATGCAAGCCTGGCGACTGCCTCGCCCGGTTTCATCTTCGCAATCAGCGCCTTCGCCTTCGGAAACTGGGGTAATATTACCGCGCGGATCGGATCCAGGACCAATCGTCCCATATTAAACACCCCTCCCGCGAGCACGACCGGAAAGCCGTCATTTTCGGTGAATATTTGCCTCGCGACAAACGCCGCCATTTCGCCAAGCATCTCTCCGGCTTCTTCTATGATCTGAATAGCAGCTTCATCTCCCATGCCGGCGGCTTTGCTCACTTCCATCGCGAACCCGGCAACCAGCGACTGGTTGATCTTCGTATCGCAGAGCTTGCCTATAGCTCCCTTGGCATGTTCGATTCCGAAGTAGCTCCTTACCGCATCCACAAGCAGCGTATCCGGCAAACGCCCCTCCGCGCTCCACAGCGCGCGCTTGATCCCACGCAAGCCAATATCATAAGCGCTGCCTTCATCACCGAGCAGCGGTCCCCATCCGCCTACCGTGAACCGTTGCCCTCCATCGCTGAATCCTCCGCACGAAGAACCAGTTCCCGCGATAATCGCAATCCCGCGTAATTCTTCTATCCCCGCACGCTCGAACGCAACGGCATGCTCGGAGAAACTTTTCGGCTGAACCGGAATCCTAAGCTCATCAAACACTTCATTCGCCACGGTCCAGAACGTGCACCCCGCGCAGCCAATGTCTTTCGCGGTAACCGATGCAGCCTCGAACGCGCCGGAGATCGCCTGCTTGAAAGCTTCAGCCGCTTCTCGACGGGAGATGAAATTGGTGTTACTTCCCCCCGCCGTCCCGGTCCCCGCGACTTTACCTTCAATGTCCAGTATTACGGCTTCGGTCTTGGTTCCGCCGCCATCTATGCCGAGTATATATTTAATCATTACGCCATCGTCGCAAGCATCTGCCTGGTCACAACATTTCCGGGTTTCTTACCTGCCCAGAAGAGCCTGAGATCGTCCACGACGCACCTGAACATATCGCGCCTGCCGTCGACCGTTGGGCCCGCGATATGCGGTGGAATAAGCACATTCGGCAGCTTTCGCAGCGGATGATCATCCGGAAGCGGCTCCGGGTAGGTTACATCGAGAGCGGCTTTGAATCGACCGGTTTGGAGCTCGCACGCGAGCGCATCGTGATCGAGCAGAATCCCCCTGGCAGTGTTTATGAACACAGCCCCGTCGGGGATAAGCTTGATCTTCCCGGCATCGAGCATACCGATGGTCTCTTCGGTAATAGGAGCGTGCAGCGAGATTATCTTCGATGAAGTAATCAGCTCCTCCAGCGAAACCAGCTTTACCCCCAGCTTCACCGCCTCTTCCTCGGATGTGTAAGGATCATAAGCCAGCACCTTGCAGTTGAAAGGCGCCAGCAGCCGCAGGAACGATCTTCCTGTCCTGCTGAGACCTATGATTCCCACGGTTTTTCCGAACAGAGTCTCATTGCCCGCGCAGGCAATGTCTTTCCACGCATCTGCGGGCGCCCCGAGCGAATATCTGGGCAGGGTGCGCAGCATTGTGAGTGTGAGTGTCAGCGCGAACTCGCCAACGTAGGTCGCCATCACCGAAGCCGAGTTGGTAACCGTGATTCCCGCATCGAAGACTTCCTCCGCGATCAGCCCCTTCACAGTTCCCGCCGCATGCGCGATCATCTTTAACTTCGGCGCTGACTGCACCACGCTCAGATCGATATGCGGAGCACCCCACGAAGTGATGATCGCGTCGCAGTCACTGGCGCGCTGCGCCAGCTCCTCAGTAGTAAAACCGCGTCCGAGATCGTTAAGTATGACATTCGTGTCGCTCTCAAAATCCTCCATAATATCGGGCTGGAAGATATTATCGTAGAGCGGCCCTTTTTGCATAGTGATAATAACCCGTTTCTTATCCATGAAATCCCCCTCAAACAGCTTCAGCGACATTGTAACACATAAGCGCTCTATTCGGGAGGATTGCTTACCAAATGGATCGAAGGGCAACATAGATAGAGCATTATACAATGCAGGAAAGGTAGCCGAAAGCAATGTCGCTTTGGAGGAGAATTATCGTGCTGATAGCATCACTGGGCCTGCTGCCCATAATCGCTTCTCCGGCTGATGCCGTGAAGCAAACCAGTGTATTTTATCCACCTTCGCTCGTAGAAAAAGCAAAAGCTAACGCCGCGAAATATCCGTGGGCCGCTGAAATGCAAAAGCGCGCGATCGATGCGGCGCAGCCCTGGATGAAACTCTCTGATAACGAAATCTGGAACCTGATGTTCGGAGCTGCGATCCCGCGATCATGGATGGTGTGGTCCAACGGTTTTTGCCCGGCGTGCAAGAAGAGCATCCCGATGTATAACTGGCATTTCGACGCGCTCAACCACCCGTGGAAAGCCCAGTGCCCGCTCTGCAAAGAGTATTTTCCAAAAAATGACTTCCATGCATTCTACCTTTCAGGCATTGATGAGCATGGCGTATTCGACCCCAAACTCGCCGACCGCAGCCTGCTCTATAACACCGAGCACCCCAACCCTGACGATCCGCTGCATAATTTCGGGGTCGATGACGGCACGGGTTACATTGAAGGGCAGAATAAGTGGCGCTTTATCGGCTGCTATCTGATATACGGCCAGTGGAAACAGCTCATCATAAACGGCGTTAGCGCCCTTGGCACGGCTTACGTCGTCACCGGTGACCCCGTTTATGCTCACAAAGCCGGTATTCTTCTGGACCGCGTCGCTGATATTTACCCGACATTTGATTTCATGACCCAGGCTGAAGTCTACGAGCTCCACCAATCCAATGGTTACGTCTCCGCCTGGCATGATGCCTGCGGCGAAGCACGCACGCTCGCGATGGCTTACGATCAGGTTTTCGATGGAATAAAGAATGACAAGGACCTTGTAAAATTCCTCTCGATTAAGGCTAAGCGATACAAGCTCGATAACCCCAAAACCAGCTTTGCGGATATTCAGCGTAACATCGAAGACCGTATCCTGCGCGATTCGATGAATAACCGTAAAAAGATCGAGTCGAACTACCCTCAGACCGATCTGGACTTCGCGATCTTCAAGGCGATACTCGATTGGCCCGCGAATAAAACTGAAGTCAACTCGATCCTGGGCCAGATCATCGACGTGGGAACCAGGGTGGATGGAGTGAGCGGTGAAAAGGGTCTTTGCTGCTATGCGGCCTGGGCTGTGCGGACTGTGGCAGAATTCCTCGAGCTCTTCTCCCAGATTGAACCGAGCTTCCTGGCTGACGCGTTCAAGGCGCACCCGAATCTTTATAAGACATGGCAGTTTTACATCGACACCTGGTGCCTGCAGCAGTATTATCCCAACATCGGCGACTCCGACCAGTTCTACAACCCACGCGATTACAGCGGGGTCAGCTTGTGGAAGGGAAGCGGAGCGAACCCCTCGATGTTCGCATTCTTATATCACCTCTACGAGATCACGAAAAATCCGGCATACCTGCAGATTCTCTACATCGGTAACGGCCGCTCGGTCGATGGCATTCCCTACAGCATATTTGCCGATGATCCGGCGCTTATGCAAAAGACGGTGAAAGAGGTGGTAGACCGCGAAGGATTATCAATTAAGGTAACTAGCGCGAATAAGGAGCAATGGCATCTGGCTCTCCTGCGCTCCGGCAAGGGTAGCGATGCGCGTGTCCTGTGGATGGAATACGATTCCACCGGTTCACACGTTCATGGTGATTGCATGAACATCGGGCTTTTCGCAAAAGGCCTCGATCTTATGTCTGACTTCGGTTATCCGCCCGTGCAATACGGCGGATGGAATAATCCCAAAGCCGACTGGTTCCGCAGAGCCGCATCGCATAACACCGTTGTTGTAGACGGGGCATGGCAAAATGGTTTCATCGGCAAATCTACGCTTTGGGCTGACGGCAGCACGTTCCATGCGGTCAGGACGAGCGCTCCCGAAATCGCCGGCAAGCAATATGAACGCACCGCCGCCCTCATCGATATTTCCGATGCTGATTCCTACATCCTCGATATCTTCCGCGTTGTGGGAAAAAGCGATCATGCGAAGATGCAGCACACGCAGCTTGCATCGCTCACCACTTCGGGCCTTTCCACCAAACCCGGCGAAGACTACGGCTATGGCACAATTTTCCGCAATATGCGGACCGACCCTTCACCGGAGATGGGATGGAGCGTGGACTGGTCGATAAACGATGTTCACAAGCGCGGAGTTCCCGGTCCGGATGTCCACGTTCGCTCTACCGATCTTACCACCGGCGCGCAAGTATCGACTTGTGAAGCATGGGTTTCGCTCGCAATAAATACGAATGATGAAGCGTGGTTGCCGGAAACTATTGTCCGAAGGCGCGGCCCAAGCCCGCTTTCTTCTACATTCGTAAGCATAATCGAACCCTATTATAAGCAGAGTAATATCAACTCAATAAAAAGGCTGCCTCTTGAAAGCCCCACAGGTCAGGCTTATGGCGATGCGGATGTGGCTGCCGAAATCACCCTCGCAGATGGCCGCCGCGATCTGCTCGTTTCCGCCGATGTTGAAAATCCGCTCGAACTTAAGCCCTCTCTCGCCTCCGACGGCGCTCTCATTCAAAAAGAGACGGGTCTGCGGTTTGAGGGCGAGCTTGGTTTGGTGCGTTTGAATAAGGCGGGAGAAGTTGAGAAGATAGCGATCTGCAAAGGCAGTTCGATAAGCTGTGGCGATATAATCCTGAAGCTGAAAAAGAAATGCGACTACATCGAAGTGCGCTTCGAGGACGGAATTGCAGGCGTTGCAGCGGGTGATCCGGCGGATATCGAAAGCATAAATGTTAAAGGAAAAGATATCTGGCGCCCGTAAAAAGCAAGCGCTCACAGTTTCTTCACCATGCAGCATGGGTAAATCTTCCATGCGAACGCATGTTTGAACATGTGAATATGGGAAGGGAACATATTATGAGGCGCGTTGCGTTGATCGCTGCGGGATCGATACTGGTATTAGCTGTAGTAGTAACTACTGCTTCTGCGCAGATATCCTTTGGGGTCGGTTATGGCAGCTACGGTGGAGGAAGCTTTGGGACGATAGGAGTTGGAACCGGCCCGTATTATGGCGGTCCGTATTATGGAACCGGCTACTGGCCGGGTTATTACCCCTACGGACGCTCGAGTGTGAATGTAGGCGTGGGTTACGGGGCGGGTTACGGCTATGGTCCGTCGCCTCGCCCTTATGGTAACTGCTACTACGGATATAACCCGTATGCAAGCAATACCTATGTAGGCGTTCACGGCACTTACACCCACCGCCAGGCGCAGCCGCAGTGGAACTGCTACTATTAATTAGCAGGGCTTTCGCGCTGATCTCTGCTGATAAAGCCCCCGGGTTCCGACCGGGGGCATCTAAAGCGCCAAAGGACCCATCCCGGAATATATCTATGGAATCTTTGAACATTAGTTGCACGTAATCTAATGCAGGTGTTGATTGTGCGACAGACACTAGAGTTGTTACGCGCACTAAGAAAGGAAGGAAATACAATGCGGCGGCGGTATGTAATCATATCATTGGCCGCACTCCTGATAATAGCCGCAACCGCGGTGGCTGCTTCGGCGGCATCCGGTTTTTCGATAGGAATAGGCGTTGGAGGCACACCATCATACGGTTATTATCCGTATGGTTATTATCCGTATTATTACCCCTACGGATATTATTACCCTTATGGGTATTCTCCGGGATATACCTACGGATACGGACCGAGCTTCTCATTCGGATACTATAGCACTCCAAACTATTACTACCCCGGCTACTATCATGGATATTATGGCGGCCGCGGTTATTATGGCCATGGTGAAGGCGGCCACGAAGGTGGTGGCCAATACTACGGTCACAGAGGTGGCGGTGGTGGTTATCATGGCGGCGAAGGCGGTCATCACTAAACATCGCCCGATCAGCCATGAATTGACAACTTAATCGATTGATATAAGCAGCCGGCGTCGAATGCTGAATAAAGCTGACGCCGGCTGTTGTGTTATCGATGCTATTTTCCTATGCAGAACTCGCTGAATATCCGGTCGAGTAAATCTTCGCTTGCGGTTTCGCCCGTGATAAGACCCAGAGCGTTTCTCGCAGCCATAAGATCTCCGCTCAGCAGATCGATCGGCTCCGCATTACCGAGCGTAACAATAGCCTGGCCAAGGCTTTCATAAGCGGAACGCAGCGAGCGCTCATGCCGGATGTTACTTACCACAATACCCTCGCTCCCCATCGGTTCCGAGCCCGCGATCTCCGCAATCCTGTCCTCCAGCGCCTCGATCCCTTCGCCGGAGGGCGCACTGGTGAGTATAATCGATTCATCTTCAGCATGATAACCGTCCGCAAGGTCGATCTTATTCGCTGCAACGATCACCTGCCTCCCCCGAAGACGCTCCAGCATTGCCCTGTCTTCCTCGTGCATACCCTTCGAAGCATCAATTACCAACAGCACAATATCCGCCGATTCAATCGAACGATGCGACAGCTCGACCCCGATCTGCTCGACCGGATCATCGGTGGCTCTTAATCCCGCGGTATCTATCGCGACAATCGGGATCCCGCGTATTTCCAGGCTCTCTTCGATCACATCGCGAGTGGTCCCGGGGATAGGGGTAACTATCGCTCGCGCGTGGCGAAGGAGCGCGTTCAGCAAGCTGGATTTGCCGACGTTCACCCGGCCTGCGATCACGACCCGCAGCCCCTCGCGGTAGATCCTGCCCCTGCCGAACGTGTTCAACAGGTCTTCGACCACCGAACGCGCCGCTCCGATCTCGCCAATAATCCATTCAGGCTCAGGCTCAGGGACATCTTCGGGAAAATCGATAGCCGCCTCCACGGCGGCGATCACCCCGAGGATTTTACTGCTCACGCCGGATATCTTCCCCGAGAGCTTTCCATCGAGCTGCCTCAACGCGACTTTTCTCGCTTCATCGGTGCGGGCTCTGATCAGGTCATTCACGGCTTCGGCTTGCGCAAGGTCGATTCTCCCGTTAAGAAATGCGCGCTGAGTGAACTCCCCCGGTTCCGCCAGCCTCGCTCCCGCTTCGAGCACGGCGGCGAGCGCGGTTCTTACGGTAGCAATTCCACCGTGGCATGAGAGCTCGACTACATCATCACCCGTATAACTGCGAGGACCGCGAAACACGGTCAGCACTGCGTCATCTATCTCTTCGCCTGACCTGGGATGGACTACCGCGCCATGATGAGCCGTATGCGTGAGAAATGAGCGTGGATCAGGCTTGAAGACTTGAGAGGCGATTGCGAGGGATTCGGAGCCGCTGATCCGGATAACGCCGATACCACCCGACCCGATCGGGGTAGCAATCGCGGCAATGGTGTCTGATGTGTTCATGAGGGTGTATGCCCGCTCTCAGCTGCCTGCTCATCGAGCAGGCAGCTGAGAGCATAAAGCTGATTACTTCTTCGGCGATATGACGACATGCCGGTTGTCACCTTCGCCTTCGCTGTAGGTGTATACATCCGGATCGTCTGCAAGCGCCATATGAATGATTCTGCGGTCGCGCGCCGACTGCGGTTCCAGCACGGCTTCCTGGCCCTGCGCCTTCACACTCCGAGCATACTCATGCGCCTTGCGCTCCAGCATCTCGTTGTATCTCTGCCTGTAGCCTTCAGCATCGAGGATGATCCTGAACCGCGTCCCGGCAGCCCGATTAGCCGCGATGCTTACCAGATATTGAAGCGCGTCAAGGGTTTGCCCGTGCTTGCCGATGAGCAGAGCGAGATCATTGCCTTCGATATCGACAACAATCTCGTCAGCGTCTACCGACTTTACCACCGGCTTGGCTTTAAGGCTCATAGCCTCCACTATATCACTAAGCATCGGCAGCAGAACATCGATGAACTTCTGCGCATCTTCAGCCGCTGCCTTTGGTTCTTTCGGCTGCTCAGCCTTTGCCGCCGGAACCTTCGCTTCGGCTTCCTCCGCCACAACCGGTTTTTCGCGTACCGGCGCGGGAGCGGGCACATAGCCTTCGCGAATATGAGCTTTTACTACGGTCGGTGACTGTCCCAGCCCCAAAAAGCCCTTGGCTCCCTCTTCGACTATCTCATATTCGACTGCGTCCACGCTGACTCCAAGTTCCCTGGCAGCCGTCTGCACAGCCTCTTCCAACGTTCTTCCACTGACTTCGACCATATCCATTTGGATTTTGCCTCCGCTATTCAAAGCGACCGATCCTTCCGAACCCGGCCGCGAACGATCTTGTTATCTTCTTCTGCGCCTGCGAACCCTTTGCGTCTGATCCTTGGGTTTCTCAGTCGGAGCCGGTGTGGTCGGAGTTGCCGGAACAGGCTTGCCTGTCCCACCTTCGCCACCTTCGGTTTCTCTATGACCCCGCAGGATCAAATACTGCTGCACTGTCTGTATGATATTGAAAACGAGCCAATAAAGCAGGAACGCCGACGGATAACCCGCGAATATAAACGCGAACATAAGCGGCATTATTATCGCCATCGTCTTCTGCTGATCGGCCTGTGATGGGTCGACCGCCGAGAGCCTGGTGGAGATATACATACTTACCAGATACAGGACTACAAGTATCAGGTCAGGCTCCGATAAGTTCGCCGCCGCAATCCATACCACTCCGCCCGGCCCAAACGGAACCGTGACACTCTGCCAATGCGAGAGCCCGCTGCCTATCCAAATGAATTTACCATGGATAAACTGGAACTGATAAAGCCGAATCATGTAGAAGAGAAGATAAAGGATCGGCATCTGAATCAGCAGCGGCAGACAGCTCGCGAACGGATTGATGCCGTGCTCTTTATAAAGGTCCATCGTCTTCTGACCGATAACCTGCTGATCGCCTTTATATTTCTCCTGTATCTCCTTCACCAGAGGAGCTATCTTCTGCATCTCCTTCATCGACTTGAACTGCGCCTTGGTGAGAGGCGTGATGAGGAGCTTGATGATAACCGTTATCAGTATGATAGCAAACCAGTAGCTAAACCAGGGCCTGCGTCCCGTGATCCGAACGAAGAAGTCGATGATCTGATAAAGAATGTTGCTCGAGTTCTTCTTGTCCAGCTCTGCCGCTATGACTTTGTTTCGATCCTTCGCTTTGCCTACATAATCCAGGATCTTATCGACTTCGGGCTTTTCGTTTCTCTGTGCGAGTTCAGATGCCGGCTTATCGAATTTATTAACGAGTGAGTGGAACGTGTTATACGCGCTCCAGAGATTTTGATTCTGCCCCGGAGCGGTTTGATACACTACACCAAGCTCGTAAAGAGCCTGCGCCTGCATCGATTCATCGTTGGAATTGCCTGCAACCGCGCTAAAATCCTTTTCGGCCGATTGGTAATAGTCTTTTTTTACACCCGGTGAATGGGCGGCTTGTGCCTTTTGTACCTCGCCCTGGGCTTGCTTAAGCAGATCACCAGGAGGAAGTGAGGACTTCTGCGCGCATCCTGATATAACCACTACGGCTATAAGAAGCGCGGCGATAAGTGCTAATAATATCTTGGTTCGTCTCATATTGGCTGATGTGGGAAAACAGGCTGTGGAGGTATTAAGGAACCGGGTCCTCTCCGCCGATGGCCCAGGGATGACAACGCCCTATTCTGCAGATTCCCATCCATATCCCGCGGATGGAGCCGTATTTCTCGATTGCCTGTGCGGCATATTCCGAACACGTCGGCGTAAATCTGCAAGTCCTGCGCCAGAAGCGCCGTGAAGCCTGCTGGTAGACACTCCTTATTAGGAATACGATTACGCGGGAGATAATATTACTGATTACCCGCATTCAGGATGCCTGATCTTTCTAAAGCGCTGCCGAGCGCCGCGCTAATATCGGAAAAAGCCGCGCTTCCAGCCTTTACCCTTGCAACCACAACGGCGTGGAAACCGGGCCGGATTCGAGGCAGATAAGATCGCACCGCCTCGCGCAGCATTCTTTTCACTCTATTCCGGACAACCGATTTGCCCAGCTTTTTACTTACCGAAAATCCTATCCGTGTGGTCTCTTCCTTGCTTGGTAGCACGTACACTACAACGAGGTCCGTTACATAGGACCTCCCTCTCGAATAAACCCTTCCAAACTCAGATCTTCGCTTTAACCGATTTGCCGAGGGCACCATCGGTCACCCTCCGCTTCTATAAAAGTAAGACTACGTCCGGGACATTGATCCCGGACGATAAGACGCCGAGGGCGCGCGTAGCGCGCCCGCACTGCAGCTAGACTGTCAGTTCCCAGCGACCCTTGTCACGTCTTGACTTCAGAACTTTGCGCCCGCCACGAGTGGACATACGCGCCATAAAGCCATGCACGCGCTGCCGCGCGCGTCTTTTCGGTTGGTATGTGCGTTTCATTTTCTCTAGCTCTACCCCCTAGCTTGCGCCATTATATCACATCGTTAGATTAATTTACAAGCTCAGCCGCTCACTCACATTCCAAACCAAAGATGAAGGGGGGAATTCTCAATTTTGAATACTTGTGCAGTGGTAGAATGATAGGTGGCGATCTCCTGAATCGCCACATCAGCGCCAACTGTGGTCCCCAAACCCCACAGCCTATGTTAAAAACAGCCGAATTGTGCCGGTGTTACGGAATTTGAGAGTTGGACCGGAAAACTAACAAATAATCCACTCAGCCCCAATCCATGCCTATTCAGAATTAAAAACTCAAAACTCTCACTTCTAATCCACCCGCGCCATCTCCCCGAGCTTCTCCGCATCCAGAGCATAAAGAGCATTATACAATTCCGAGGCGAAGGTCCCCGGCTTGTTACCGGACTCAGCAGCCGCGATCTCTCCCGCCGCGCCAAATGCCGCAAGGCCGCCCACAGCCGCGGTGAACGGATCGCTCTCCACAGCCGCAAACGCGGCTACAATCACATTAGACATGCATCCCGTTCCCACCACCTTGCTGAGCATCACATCGCCATTACTTATCGCCGCGCTTCGCTTTCCATCGCTCACCGCATCTACCGCGCCGGTAATAGCGACCGTGCATCCATAGGCCGACGCGAACCGCTTCGCAATCTCATCAGGAGCAGCCGATGCGCCAATCGATTCGACCCCTTTCACTTCCGCCGCGATTCCCGCGAGAGTCGCAACCTCACCGGCATTACCTCGCACAATAGATATTTTTACATTTTCAAGCAGGCGTTTACTAGATTCGGTGCGCAACCGGGTTGCTCCTGCTCCAACCGGATCGAGAATTACAGGAATATTAAGCTCATTCGCTCGCCTCCCCGCAAGCTCCATCGCCTTGATCCATTCCGGCTCCAAAGTTCCGATATTAAGTACCAGCGCGCTCGCAATGCCGACCATCTCCTCCACTTCCTCGACCGCATGCGCCATAATCGGCAGTGCTCCGATGCACAGAGTCGCATTCGCAGTCTCGTTCATCACCACAAAGTTCGTGATGCTGTGTATAAGCGGTTTCCTCTCGCGTATGCTCGCTAGATCATCGCAAATTGTCTGTATGATATTCATCTACTACTCCCGGTCAATTTATTGATGACTCATGATACCGGAATTTTGTAAGACAAGGAATTCCGGAACCGGACGTGAACGTTTTTATACGCCTCCTGCATCTATCATACGCAGGATGCAAACAAGCTGCAGCCGATGAAAGCCGGAATTGATAATGATCTGGAGGACCTGTGGAATCCGAACCGCGATTACCTCAGGCGGGCGCTCATCAGCATGTCAAAAGATATCGACCTGGCGAAAAACCTGCTCCAGGACACCTATCTCCACGCCCGCTCAGGTTTTACGAGTTATCGCGGTGGTGATGCCCGCGCGTGGCTCGCGGCGATAGCGAAAAATGTATTCTATGAGCATACCAGAAAACGAAGCACCCGCAGTGAAATCCCACTCGAAACCGATCCGTTAGGTTCGCTTCCCGCACAAAACGGCTCCACCAATCATCTAATCAACATTCAACTTCGCCAGGCAGTATCCGAGCTCAACCCCACTTTTAGAATTCCACTCATACTAAAGCATTATGGCGGTTTCACTTATGAAGAGATCGGCCGCCGCCTGAACTGCCCCACGAAGCAATAAACGCTTATGAAGAGGCTCTTGCGACAGGTGAGGATCCCGACTGCCATTACCCGCAGTATGGCATCGTTATGAACCGGCAGTTCGTCGAGGAGTAACGCAAAACGCCGTTTACAGGGAACATTAGTCAATATAAGTCAAAGCTTTGGCTGCCAAGGAGGAACCCACCTTCGGCGCATCTAAGCAAAGATCGTGAAGACTGTAATTTTAGTATTCATAGCCGGAATATTGACTATATTTGGGTGTGCTTATATGTGCGATGCTAACGGATTGAATGTATATACATGCCATAAGGTGGCTAAAGCGCCGGTCATCGATGGCCGGCTGGACGATGAAGCCTGGACAAAGGCTGAACCGATAATCCTCGTCGACACCGTGACCGGGAAGCCGGTGACGAAACGGACCGTGGCGAAAATGTGCTGGGATGACATTCATCTTTATATATCGTTCGAATGCGAAGATGAGGATATCTGGGGCACTTTCACCAAACACGACGAATGGGTTTTCACCGAGGAAGTGGTCGAGGCGTTTCTCTGCCCGACCTGCGACATCAACCGCTATTTCGAGATCAACGTGAGCCCACGAAACGTGGTTTTCGACGGCGATCTGCAGCTTGTTAACGGTCAGCACCCGGGAGTGGCAGCTATGATGGGCTGGGACTGCAAAGACCTGCGCACCGCGGTGGTGGTCGATGGAACTCTCGACGATCGCACCGATAAAGACCGGGGATGGACAGTCGAAATGGCGATCCCGTTCGAGAGCCTGCGCAGGCAGACCCCCAAGCCCGGCGAACGGTGGCGCGGGAATCTCTATCGCATCGATCTGACACCTCCGCCCGCGGAATATCAGGCATGGTCGCCGACCTTTGTAACCCCCGCCTCGTTCCACGTCTCCACCCGCTTCGGAACAATATTCTTCGCCGAGTGAGAATGGATAATTTTGAGTTTTTAATTCTTAATTTTGAATAGGCATGGGTGCGGGAGTCTGATCAGCATTGATAGTCTCTTTAGACGCGAAAGCCCGAAAGATAGAAAGAATGGGGAATAGGTACAGATTACCACCCATGCCTATTCCCGATACACCAATAATAGAGAAATAGATTCTCCTTTCGCTATTTCTATCTTTCGGCCTTTCGCGTCAAAGAAGACTATAGCCGCCGATCAGACTACCACCGTACATGTATTCAAAATTAAAAATTCAACATTGAGAATTATTACGAACTAACTCCCTTCAGAATTGCTTTAGCTTCCGCATCGGTGAGCTTATCTTTCCCCTGCGGGCCTATCTCGATTCCCTGGTTATTCTCCAAAACCAGCCTCACGTTTCCGAGGGTGGAGTACTGCGCCAGCTTGGGATACTTCGCTAACAATTGGAAGTGAGCATCGGAGAACTGCTTGATCTGCACGAATTTCTGGTCTTTCTTAAGGTCGGCATCCTCCCAATAATCTCCGCGCTGATAGAATGTCCGCATGGCGATGTTCTGCACGTTCGCAGCCACAACCTGCCTGTTCTGTGAATCGAAATACACACCACCCGCGCGCGAGTTCGCAGCCATCTTCCCCAACACGACCTGCGGGGGTGCCGCGGCGCCTGAAGGACCACCATAGCCCGCTGATGCCGTAGCTTGCGGAGCCTGTGCCTGAAATCTGGAATTGCGGGCATTTGTACTCTGCGCAACCCCGTATGAACCGGTTTCCACCTTCACCGCCTCATCTACCAGCACCTTCGCCCGCGCCACTGATGCATCCAGCGCCACCGTGTTCGCCCGATCATCCGCGAGGAACGATGTATACTCGGTGGGAATGCCATACTCTTTTGAAAGCCGCACCACTTCATCGATCAGCTCGGTGCTGCTGTGCAGCCTGATCTGGTCGAGCAGATATCCGATCTTGCGCGAAGCCCAGAGCTGCGCGATAAAATCGTTGGAATCTTCCTCGGCAGGCAAGGATGAATTCAATACAAACGTTCTGCGCGTGTCGTTTGAAATCCCACTGAGCTCGATCTTCACCTTCCCCGAGCTTTTATACCGCCCCAGAATTATAAGCTGCGAGCCTTTGAAAATATCCGGCAGATCATCCGACGGAAACACATCAGATACTTCCACTCCGTTTACTTTGACCTTCACATCGCTCAGCAAAGGCTCGCTCACCTTTCCGAAGAACGAGCTCACTTTAATTTCTATGTTCTCATTCGGGCGTACATAATCGGTATCGCCTTTGCTCTGCTCCGCAAGCTTATCGAGCAGATGGGTGTTGACATCGTATCCGACTCCAAAGGCAAACAACTTCACATTGCGGGTATCGCTCGCTTTTACATCTTTGAGGATAACCTCATTATCAACGGTCCCGACCGTGGGCTGGCCGTCGGTGAGGAACACAATGTAGTTGCGCTCCGTACCGGTCCCGGCGAACTGCTTCATAGCCTTTTTCATGGCAAGGTCGATATCGGTTCCACCGGATGCATCGACTCCATCAACAGCCGATATTGCTGCTTTCACATTTTCTTTGGTCGCCTTGCGCATCTCGCTGAACACGAGCTTAGGGGTCTCATTGAATGTGATTACATTAAAAAGATCATCGGACCGGAGCGTTCCCAGGCAAAAATTGATCGCTTCTTTGGTTTGATCGATCTTATTACCCGCCATACTCCCCGTGCGGTCGAAGACGAATATGACCTTTTTCGGCTGCACTTTCGAGCGGTCTATCTCGACCCTCGGGCTCGCCAGCAAGAGGTAATAGCCATCTTTCCCCGCCACTTTGTGTCCAATGAGATCGATCCCGATGTCATCGTTCGAGAGCGTATAATAGAGCACGAGGTCGGTATCGGGTTTTACGTCTTTAGCGCTCCAGGTAATGTTCGCCTCGAGATCGCTTATCCGCTCGATATCGATGGTGTGGGTCGGTGAGTAGATATTCGTAATCGGGTGCTTTGCATGTAGGTGGATAGTCACCTTGCAGTCTTCGAGCGGTCTTGCTGAGAAGCGCTCGGTGCTTAGAGAATAGACATACCGGCAGGTATTTCCGCTCTTCTTTACGATCTCGGAATAATCCAGCCGGATCCGCTTGTCTCCATTAGCCGGGATAGGAAAGACGCTTGCCCTGAACGTGTTGCGGTCGATATATTCAAGGAGCGCGGGGTCCCTTCGCTGCCGCACGATCGATTCGTATATCCCACGAGCCTCATTTTTATCCAGAATCTTCCCGACGATCTCGTTTTCTCCGGCGAACATCGAGAATTTAGTGATCGCGGAGCCTTCCGGCACGGGAAATACATACATCCCCTCGCGTTCCCGGCTCGTATCGTTGTGGAAGATCTGGTCGACCTTGGTAACAGCAACCTGATCGTTGATATCTACATTCACGCGATGATACTTCACCGTAAAGAGCTCATCGGGAACAACGATCGTCGAATGCGGCCTTTCCACGGGAAACAGTATCCCATCAGCAATCGCACCCGTTCCCAAAACAACCAACGCAGCAAGGATCAGAGCAACACATCTACCGCACATAGCAAAACCCCCTTGAGGTAACGTTCAATACGTTAGACCCTCAAGAGTATTACAAGCTTCAAATAACCGATCATCTCATAATCCGGTACGAGGGAAAGAATTTCTCTATGTTACAACCTTCATATCCTCTATATTATTGCCGATAAAATAAAATGTATGGCTGGCTCAACGTGTTAGCAATCTATTAATACAAAAGCCGTCCGTTATGCGTCAGCATTGCCCTGCTATTGTCACACATGGCGCCTGTGGAAACATCCAATTAAATACAATCAATCAGCCCTATTAAGGAAACTTTGTCTTGCCTGCAGCTTCCGTGCCGGCAATGATCCTAGCCGTATTGTAAATGATGAGCTCAAAAACAAGCACAACTGATCTATCAGTAAGCGGGAAAGATGCCAAATGCAAAGGCTTCTGCAAAGATTGGATGCTTAATAGAGGGATGATTAGCAGTAAAACCCTTCGCACCAACGCTACACTGATTAACGACGCAGCCTGTGATGGGTCTGGCTGTGAAAAAAACAGCGCCGCGCTTCAGGAGTATGCCGATGAACTGGCTGTTCTCTACGACAGCCAGGTTGACGGACTCTTCGTTATGGATCTTAAAACGAAGAGCTTTCTCCGATTCAATAAAGCATTCCTCGATATGCTGGGATACTCGGAAGCCGAGATGCTCGAAATCAGAGCCGAGAGTATACATCCGCCTGATAAAGTAGCGGAAGTAATGGACCACTTCGCCGCAATGGCAGTGGCTCGCGAACAACTGACTCAGGACATCCCCTGCGTGCGTAAAGACGGCAGCACATTCAATGCCGACATAAGCGCGCGCATGGCCGTCTTCCGCGGCGGCCCGGTACTCGTCGGATTTCTCCACGATACCACCGAACGTAAACAGGTAGAAGACAACCTCCGTCAGTCAAAAGCGCAGCTTGAAGCATCGAACGAAGACCTGGAAAAAGCAATTGAACGCGCTAATGAAATGACTGCCAAAGCCGAGAGCGCAAATCGAGTCAAAAGCCAATTCCTCGCCAACATGAGCCACGAAATCCGCACTCCAATGAACGGAATAATCGGCATGACCGGTTTGCTCCTCGATACGAACCTCACTCCAAGGCAGCAGCAATACGCGGAGATTATCCGCAACAGCAGTGAATCACTTCTTGCTATCATCAACGATATCCTGGACTTCTCCAAAATCGAGGCAGGCTGCCTGGAGCTGGAGACTGTCGATTTCGACCTGTACGAGCTCATGGAAGATTTTTCGAATGCAATGGCTATACGCGCGCACGAAAAGGAGCTCGAGATCACATGCTTCGTGCACCCCAGCACCCCCGCGCTCCTTAGCGGTTATCCGGGACGCCTTCGGCAAATACTCACCAACCTCGTGGGTAACGCCATCAAGTTCACAGATGTTGGTGAAGTCGCGATGTCGGTTGAAACCGCCTGGCAGAATGAAGAGCAGATAATGCTGCGGTTCTGCGTAAAAGACACAGGCATCGGCATCCCTCCGGAGCATCACAAGTCGATAATGTCGCCGTTCGTCCAAGCGGACGGCTCGATCACGCGTAAATACGGCGGCACGGGACTGGGACTTGCAATATCCAAGCAGCTCACCGAGATGATGGGTGGAGAGCTCACCCTTGAAAGCGAGGAGGGTAAGGGCTCCACTTTTCAGTTTACGGTAATTCTGAAAAAGCAGTCCTTGCAGGAAGATCGTCAAAAAGCACTCTTCCCCAAGGCTGCAAAAGCAATTGGTGACATTCGCATCCTCACGGTGGACAGCAATGAAACCAACACCCGCCTGATGTATGAAATCATGAAGCATTGGGGAGTGCGATGCGAAACCGCGAAGAGCTCCGATAAAGCCATAGCATTGCTGCGAGCGGCCGCCATGGCAGAAGATCCATATCATGTGGTCATTATCGATACGGCTATCACCGGAGTAGATATCGTAAAAGTCTGCAAACAGATAAGAGGTGTTTCGAAGACAGACACTGTATATGCTGTTGCGATGGTGCCGTTCGGCCGTAATTACAGCTTAAGGCATTTCCGAAGTATCGGCTTCGATGACTGCATAACCAAACCGATCAAGCCTTCGGAGCTGTTCGATTGCCTGGCTGGGATATTCGCTCCGCATGTACACCGAAGACACAAGGAAAGCAGTGTATACGATCCCAATCAGCCGGCGCGTAAATCACGAAAGAAAGCACGCATCCTGGTGGCTGAAGATAACACGACCAACCAGCAGGTAGCTAGAGCTATCATCGAGAAGCTGGGATATCGGGTGGATCTGGTGGCGGATGGCAAAGAAGCGATCAAGGTGCTTTCCGACTTGCCTTACGACATCGTATTTATGGATTGCCAAATGCCGGGAATGGATGGCTTCGAGGCAACTGAAGCCATTCGAGCTGAAAATTCTCCTGTTCTGAATCATAAAATCCCAATTATCGCTATGACCGCCCATGCAATGGTTGGCTATCGCGAGAAATGCCTGGATTCAGGCATGGATGACTTCGTTGCGAAGCCGGTTAATCCCAGGTCAGTTGCCGATGTCATAGAAAAGTGGCTTTCTCCGAAGAAAAAAGCACGCGCAGGTAAGGGCAAATCGGCTAATTCTCAGGTAGAAGTTGTGCCTGCCGAGAATAATAACGAAGATCCCAACGACACGCCATATATTCCTGTCTTTAATCGAAGCACGCTCCTGGAGCGATTATCGGGCAACGAGAAACTCTTCAAAACCATCATCGACCAATTTCTCATCGATATACCATCCCGCATCAGCTCCCTCAAAGACGCGCTGACCCACAACGACCTCGACTCAGCTCGAATACAGGCTCATACAATCAAAGGCGCATCCGCGAACATAGCAGCGCTGGCTCTAAGAGAAGTCGCGGAGAAGCTGGAGCACGCATGCTCGTCACATGAACCGGATCCTTTACCCGATCTGACACTCCAACTGGAGCGGCAGTTCGATATTTTAAGAGAAAACCTTACACAACCGTAAGAGCTATAAGGAGCCATTTATGAAAACACTGATTGTGGATGATGATTTTTCCAGCCGATTGCTGCTGCAGTCCATGCTTGAGCAGTATGGAGACTCGCATATCGCGGCAAACGGCAAAGAAGCCGTCGAAGCCGTCCGCATGGCAATGGAACAGGATAGCCAGTACGATCTGATTTGCCTGGACATAATGATGCCTGACATGGATGGACATGCGGTCCTCGAAAAGATAAGGGAAATCGAGGAGCAAAACGGCATTCTGCTCGGGCATGGAGCCAAGGTCGTGATGACCACAGCGCTCGGAGATTCAGAGAACTTCTTCGGCGCGTTCAGAGAGCAGTGTGACTGGTATCTCGTAAAACCCATCGAGCAGACCAAAATGCAGGAGTTCCTGCAGTATTCCGGACTTCTTCACTAACGATTCGATGCAGAGCATCACATCAGGGATTTTGATGACGAACGCTATCACGGCGCAATTGGATTACATCTACTTTTTCTACGGCACAGGGTTTATCCTGCTGGCGGCAATATGCTTCGCGTTGCACAAAGAAAGAAGATCGAAGCTGCCGGTAGCCTGGCTCGCGTTGTTCGGCCTTTTGCACGGTGTAAGCAAGTGGCTGGAACTGCTGGCTATAAGCATGGCAGACTCGCCCGCGCTGAGAGTTGCACGGCTATGTACAGTAGTAGCTTCGCTCGCCTGCCTGGCGGAGTTCGGGCGAGGGAGCATCAAGACCGTAACCGGCAAAGGACCAGGCAGATGGATCCTGCTGCCGTTAATAGCGTTTAGCTGCCTTGGAGGAGTTGATGGGCTCGACGGCATCAACGCCGCGGCCAGGTATAGCCTGGGTATCACCGGAGGGCTGTGCTCCTCCCTTGCAGTATATATTATGTCGAAAGCCAGCGAAAGCGCCCCGATGCGGCGGACTGCTCGTGCGTCGGCGGGTCTTTTTGCGGTTTATGCCATTACAGCAGGCTTGATTGTACCTAAAGTAGCCTTTTTTCCCGGTTCGCTCATAAACACAGAATCATTTATGAGCACATTCGGATTCCCTGTTCAACTACTTAGGGGAATCATCGCGTTTGGAATTGCCGCAAGCGCATGGCAGGTATTAAGGACTCGCAGGTGTTTAAGCCATAAGCAATCACACACTGAGAACGTGACTTATGTCTGCATTTTTATGGCAGCCATAGTTGTTATTGTTGTCGCTGGGTGGGCTTTGACCAATGGTATAGGCAACGTCGCTAAGAAGAGCTTCGAAGATGATCTTATGAGTGATTGCAAGTCGGTAACTGCTGCGATTGGCCCTGATCGGCTGCGAAACCTGGGATACGGGCACGATTTAGAGGACCCCAATTATCCCAGCATCCGTAAGCAGCTTATAGCCGTACATTCTGCCAATCCACAGTACCGGTGGCTCTACCTGATGGTGTGGCGGCATGGGAAGGTTTTATTCTCACTGAATTCCGAACCGGTGACATCGAAAGATTATTTACCACCCGGAGATGCCTATATCAACGCTCCACCAGCGCTTCTCCACGTGTTTAGCCAGCGTCAGCCCGATGCCATCTCTTACTATTCGGACGGATGGGGAAACTGGGTTTCCGCTTTTGCGCCTGTTCAAGACAATAACCACAAAATAGTTGCAGTGCTGGGCATAGATATAAATCAGTCTATCTATATTCATAAAATGATGAGA
>Ga0207433_10004551_pt1 | contig 25456 bp, 22 predicted proteins | sample YelNatPaOPGAMG01_FD_187559 | JGI IMG/M metagenome (GOLD analysis project Ga0207433, IMG submission 187559) | Hot spring thermophilic microbial communities from Obsidian Pool, Yellowstone National Park, USA - OP-RAMG-01 (SPAdes) (version 3) | ecosystem: Environmental > Aquatic > Thermal springs... | reverse complement strand
AAATACCAAAAAGTATATAAATAATTGGTATTCAGAATACCAATATGGAAAAATTAAACCCATGGTGGAAAGGAAAAGAAGCAATAGAAGAAGATGAAGATTACAGAAAGTGGAAAGAAAGTAAAACGAAGTGGATTCCTTCTTTATTAGAAAAAATAGAGCTAAAACCTTTCTCTCTTCACTTTTTGTTCGGACCCAGACAAGTTGGAAAAACGACTTTACTGAAGTTACTCGTTAAAGAACTCCTTGAGCGAATAGAAAATCCAAAAGCGATTTTTTACTATAGATGTGATAAGCTTTCTGATTATAAAGAGCTTGATGAAATCCTTAAAGAGTACTTAAGAATAAGAAAGAATGAGAACATAAAAACTTCTTATATTCTCTTAGACGAGGTTACGTTCCCAAAAGAATGGTTTAGAGCAATAAAGTTCAGGATAGATACAGGAGATTTCAAAAATGATGTCTTACTCCTAACGGGCTCTTTGAGTATGTTTGCAAAAAGAGAAGTAGAAACCTTTCCCGGAAGAAGAGGTTTTGGTAGAGACTTTGTCCTTTACCCGTTAAGCTTTAGAGAATTCATAAAAATTTTTAACCCAAACTTATTCGAAAAATTAGAAAAGGTTGAAGAACTCAGCATAAGTGAAATAAGAGAAAAATGTCTTAAGCTACTTCCTTGGAAAGAAGAATTGAACGAAGCCTTTGAGACATACTTAGAGAGCGGAGGATTTCCTTTAGCTATAAAATCCTTTTTAGAAAGAAGGGAGATTTCCGAAGATGCGAAGAACGCTTATCTTTCTGCTTTTATTTATGACCTTGCAAAACTGAAGAGAAGTGAAGCAATAGCAAAAAGAGTTTTGAAAGCTACAATAGAAAAACTTCCCTCAACAGTAAGCCTAAACAGCATAGCGAAAGAATTTGAAATAAAATCGCATAAGACAGTATTCTACTATTTGGATTTATTTGAAAAACTGTTTGTTGTGAAAAATGTTTATTTCGTGGAGCCAAATAAAGCTATAGAAGTGTTTTACAAGGAAAGGAAGATTCATTTGATAGACCCTTTCCTTTACTTGGTTTTTTCTGACTGGTGCCTTGTAAACTTACCAGAAAGATCAAAGATAGTAGAGAGTGTTGTAGCTTCTCACATAGCAAGGAAGTTTAGAATAGGGTACTGGAAAAACGGCTTTGAAATTGATTTAGTCTTGTTGGACAAACTTATTGGATTTGAAGTAAAGTGGAGTAAAAAAGCTGAATTTCATAAGAGAAGTGTTGGAAAAATAAAAGACATTGTATACTTAACAAAAGAAGAATTTAACGATTTTCCTTTTGCTATCCCAGTTAGTATCTTTCTTAGCTGTCTTGAGTTATAGCCAAGAGACATAAACATCAGAGTTTCTCTTTCCATTAACTTTTCTATTTAAAGAGTTCCTCATAGTATTGCCTCTGAATCTTTACTTCTTTTCCGCAGTATGAACATCTGAATGTAACGTAACTTTCGTCTTGATGTACAACGTTAGAAAGTTTTCTACCACAGTAACAAACAAAACCTTTAAGTCTAGCAGGATTCCCATAAACTAACCCAAAATCAGGGACACTCTTAGTTACAACTGAGCCTGCTCCAATCATAGCATATTCCCCAATAGTTACGCCACAAACTATAGTTGCGTTCGCACCTATGCTTGCACCTTTTTTTACTAAGGTTTTAACAACTTCCCAATTTTGGTTAAAGGAGCGAGGATAAAGGTCATTTGTAAACGTCATGTGAGGTCCAAGAAAAACATCATCCTCAACTTTTACACCTCTGTACACAGAAACACCATTTTGAATTTTTACGTTGTTACCTATTTCAACGTCAACATCGATATAAACGTCTTTCCCGATGTTACAATTTTTCCCTATCTTCGCACCTTTCCTTACATGAACAAAGTGCCATATTTTTGTTCCTTCTCCAATCGTAGCACCCTCTTCCACTATTGCAGTAGGGTGGGCAAAGAATTTCTTTTGTTCAGAATTCAACTTAATTCACCAAAGTTTAAGCTTTCCTATTAGTTAGTTCTCTAAAGGCTCTACCCATTCTTCTTATGCCTTCTCTTATGTTCTCTATAGAATTAGCATAACTTATCCTGAGGTAGCCTTCTCCATTTGAGCCCATAGCAGTACCATGTAGAACTGCAACTCCATAGTTTTCAAGCAAAACTGAAGCTAACTTAGAGCTGTCTAAGTTCGTTTTATTAGTTACATTCTTTATGTTTACGAAGCCATAGAACGCACCTTTTGGTTTTACCATGCTTACATCTTCTATTTTGGAGATTTCCTCGACTAATGCTTCTCTTCTTATAGCATATTGCTCGACCATCTTTTTTACTGAGCTTAGCCCTCCTTTTAAAGCCTCAAGCGCAGCTATTTGAGAAAAAGAGGAGGGACATGAGGTAATTAAGTTAAGGATCTTTTGCAGTGACTGAGTTAAATGCTTCGGAGTTATGACGTAACCAAGTCTCCAGCCAGTCATAGCATAGCTCTTTGAAAAACCGTCTATTAGAATGGTGTTTTCTCTACTCTCATCGAACTGAATTGGAGAGTAGTGCTTTAGTTCATCGTAGATTATGTACTTGTAGATTTCATCAGAGATAACATAGATTCCTTTACTCTTGGCTATTTCAACTATTCCTTTTACATCTTCCTTACTTAGCACTGAACCTGTTGGATTCTCTGGAGAATTTATTATTATTGCCTTTGTTTTGTTTGAAACTAATGAGTTAACTTCTTCTGAAGTCATTCTAAACTCGTTCTCTTCCTTTAGCATTAGTGGTTTTGGGATGCCTCCAAAGAACCTTATTCCTGCCTCATAAGCAGGATATCCAGGGTTTGGATAAATTACTTCATCACCCTCTTCTACTATAGTAGCTAGAGAAACAAAAATGGCTTCTTTCGCTCCTACAGTTACTGAAACATCCTTCCAGTCAACTTCAACACCAAAATCTTGCATCGTCCTTTCAGCTATTGCTTTTCTAAGTTCAGAAATACCAGGAGTTGGAGTGTAATGAGTTTCTCCTTTGTTCAGAGCCTTGATTGCCGCCTCCTTAATGTAACTTGGGGTATCAAAGTCCGGTTCTCCAATTTCTAAGTGTATTATACTTTTTCCCTGAGCTTCAAGTTCTTTTGCTTTTCCTAGTACTAAGAAGGCAGTTTCGGCTCCAGACTGCAACGCTCTACTTGAAATACCAAGCTTTGAGCTCATAGCACTATTTAAGCTAAAGTAGTATTTCAATTTTATCCATTGAAAGTTTCATAGTGAACTACTTTGCTTAGAGGTAACCTTCGAGGAGTAACTGGTTTTTCCTTTGGCTTTCCAATTGGAACTATTGCAAGAGGAACAACGTTAGAAGGCAATTTTAGGAGTTTAGTAACTTCTTGATCATCGAAAGCGCCAACCCAGCACGTTCCATAACCTAAGCTGTGAGCTGCCAACAGTAAGTTTTGAGTTGCTGCTGCACAATCTTGAATACAGTAAAGTCTTTTTCCTCTTTCTCCATAAACAGAAGAAGTTCTTGTAACGTTTGCACAAACTACAACTACGACTGGAGCCTCAGAGATAAAGTACTGCTCTAAAGCAGCCTCTGACAACTTTTTCTTGTTTTCTTCATCTTTAATAACTATGAACTCCCAGGGATTCAAGTTTCCAGCCGATGGAGCCCAAGTAGCAGCTTCTAGTATCTTGTTCAAATCTTCATCGCTTACATCTTCTTTTTTGTAACTTCTTATGCTTCTTCTAGACTTTATTGCTTCAATTACATCCATAGAAATGAAGAGTAAAAGGAAAGATAAAAATTTATTTCTTACGAAATAAGCTACATAGTTAACTTTCCCAATCTAAGACTACACCTATTGCCTTTGTCCTATCTTCAAGCAGCTCTTTGTAAACTTCTGGTGCATCCTTGTAAGATACTCTATGAGTTATCAACTTTGAAACATCCAGTTCTTTACTAAGAAGAAGATCAAAGAAAAGCTCAGCATGTCTTTTGTAAGTCCAAGGATTGTTTAAAGTTTCGACTGGAGGATGAGAACTGTTGTGTGCTCCAATAAACGTAAAGCTTGGGGCATTACAAAAGTCGTGAAGGTCTATTGTTGAAGGTCCTCTTGGGCTGCTTAAAACTACGAACCTCCCTAGTTTCCTTAAGCACTTAAGCTCTTCTGCAATTATGTTAGGGTTTCCAGTAACTTCAAAGACAACATCAGCTAGTCTTTCTTTAGTTAATCTTCTTACCTCAGAAACAACGTCTTGAGTAGAAGAATTTATCCTTACTATATTATCTGGTAGGAAGCTGAGCCTATAATCAGAGATATCAACAACTATTATTGGCTTAGCTCCTGCTATCTTGCAAATTCTTGCCGTAAGTTGACCTAAGAGGCCAGCGCCATAAACAACAACTGATTCCCCAAACGTTAGCTGGCTTCTCCTGACGCCATTCATTACAATTTCTGCAATAGTGAAAAAGGAAGCATCTTCGCGAGAAAGTTCGCTGGGAACAAGCCTTAAAGCATCTTGCGAAACAGCATTGTAAAGCGCATGTGGTGAATAAGAGGCTACAACCTTTCCCAGCAAATCCTTGCTAACATTTGAACCAGTTTCAACTACTTCGCCTATGTTGCTATAGCCTGGAACAAAGGGGTACCTTCCGTAGCTAGCCCAGTAAGATTTTGAAGGAAATTGTCCACTAAGTATAGTTAGCTCAGTTCCTATACTTATCAAACTTTTCTTTGTTCTAACTAAGACTTCATTTTCTTTAATCTTTGGCACTTCTCTATCCTCAAGCACTATCTCTCCTGGCCTTGGAAAAACTACTGTTGGATTTCTTTGGTTCATTATTACTTAATGAGCTTATCAACGTGTTTTATATAAGTCTTTCACTTAGAAGTCTTAAGTTGAGACCAATTGGATTTCATTTTGTTATAAGCTTTAGAAGATTAGAAATAATGTGGTTTATTTATTGGATCTTTCTATTAGTATTTTTAGTTAATTTAATTCCTAAGGAGAAACTTATTGAAGCTTAGAGTTTTTAACTCTAAGGGAGTGCTAACACGAACATAAAATTGCTAACAGCCAATTAAAGAAGTAAAGTTTTTAACTAAAGAAAAGTTTGTAAATACTGAATGGTAAGCATAGAAAGGTTATCAACTGGAATTGAGGAATTCGATGAACTGATAGAGGGAGGAATACCTAGAGGCTTCTTTGTTGCGATTACTGGAGAGCCGGGTACTGGAAAGACAATATTTTGTATTCACTTCACAAACGAAGGTATAAAAGTTGGAGACAAGTGCATATACGTAACAACTGAAGAAAGTAAAGAATCAATAGTTAGGCAAGCAGCACAATTTGGATTTAACTTTGAAAAAGCAATTAATGAAAAAAAGTTAGTGCTTATCGATGCACTTATGGGTAAAGATGAGCAATGGTCCTTGAAGAGTTTAGAGTTGGAGGAGCTCGTAGAAAAAATAATAGAAGGAAAGAAATTTCTTGGTTTTGGTAGGTCAAGAGTTGTTGTTGACTCTTTGTCGGCTTTTTGGTTAGATAAGCCAGCAATGGCTAGAAGGTACTCATACTACTTAAAGAAGGTTTTAAGTAAATGGGACTTCACGATACTAGTTACTTCTCAGTATGCAATTACAACTTCAAGCGCATTTGGATGGGGTGTAGAGCATGTATCTGATGGAATCATAAGGTTTAGAAGGGGGATAAGGGAAGGAATCTTGAAGAGATACGTTATAGTTGAAAAGATGAGACAAACACAACATAGTCTACAGCTTCATGAGATAAACATAGAAAATGGAAAAGGTTTATCCATTGTAAGGGCAACTGAAGAAAGAAGAGAGGACTATGCTCTACCTAAAAAGGTAAGTGAAAAAATAAAAAGAGCAGAACAAGAAAAGGAAAACTCTTTACCTTGAAAAATAGGAGTACTGGAACCTTAACATACTTACCTAATAAGAAAGAAACTAATGAAGAAGGCTGTAAGTCTGTACAGCCTAGAACTTATGCGCTATCGCACTAACGATCAATTTGATTTCTTTTTCGTTGCCAAGGTGTTTATTCCAAATTTCAACTTCATCTTTCCCACTATCATAGTGTACTATTGGAACATCATCCTTAAAAGGTTCTTCAAAGTTTTCTTTTACTTTATAGTAAACATCCATCTTAGTTACGTTGCTTAGTCTTTCTTTTTCTCGCTCTCTATATGAAAGTCTTTTTTCTATTATTTCCTCATCACACGTACAATAAACTAGGTAAACGTTTTTATGGTAAGCTTTTGCAATACCATAAACTTTGTTCCTTAAGGCTTTTTTTGAAAAGGTTCCATCAAGTATTACATTTTCTCCTTGCCTCAGTAGATTCTCGGTTCTTCTTAGGAGCTCTTCGTAGACGATTTCATTTTGTTTCCATATTAGCTTTTGGTATTCTTCTGGAATTTTTGGTAAAGGATCAAAGACTCTTTGTAAATCATAGATTAAAGGTTCTTTTGAACTTAAGACTTCCTCAAGTTTTCCTTCCTTAAAAATTTCTCTTCTTATCAAGTCTGTTCTAAGAATAACAGCTTTTATCACTTTAGCTAAAGCTTCTGCCACCGTAGTTTTTCCAGTTGCAGGGAGACCGCACATTACTATTAGCATTTTTCTAACCGCTAGAACTTTTCCTTCTCAATCTTCTCGACAAGCTTTACTAAGTAGTCTAAGACTTCTTCAAATACCTTCTTTCCCTTCTCTTCACTAAAAGTTTTTGAGACTCCAAAAACTCCACTTTCAGTTGCTTCCTTAGTGTACGTGAACCATGTTAGTTCTTTTACTTTTTCCTTTGGCACTTCGTTAACTGCTTCTTTTTTACTAACCCACTCAGGATGCAAGTAAGCTATAAACGAGGTTTCAACAGCAGCTGCATGACCAAGCTCGTCTTTTCTAAAGTAATTTTCTAAACTTTTAAGTGTCCACCACTGAAATATGAATACTAAGAGGTTAAGTTCTTCTCTTGCCTTCCTAGCTAAAATTTGTAGTGAACTTAAGTTTCCCCCATGGCCATTGATTATTAAAACTTTCTTGACGTTCCACTTACTTAAAGACTTTAAGATTTCATAAATGTAGTTCATGAAGACAACTTCGTCTATAGCTATGGTTCCAGGAAAATGCATGTGATGAAAACTTACTCCATACGGAACGCATCTTAAAGAAGCAAAACCTGTTCTTTTTGAGAGTTCCTCAGCAATTGCTTCAGCTATAATAAAGTCAGTTCCAAGGGGGTTTTGAGGACCATGTTGCTCATTTGAACCAATGGGAAGTATAACTAGGTCGTGGTTTGAAAAGTATTCCTCTGCTTCTTTCCAGGACATGGAATAGATTAAGGTTTTTTTCATGAGCTCAATACTATTATTTTGAGCTTATAAAATTTAGTACATGAACTAAGACAGAGTGCGCTTATTGAACTCTCTGCAAGTTAAAGCTATTACAACCTTAGACCTTCCGATAAAGTTAAAAAGTACACTTTGCATTGAAAAGGGAAAATGAAGAACGTTTCTATATTTGGGCTTGGGTATGTAGGCTTATCAACAGCTGTTTGCTTTTCAAGCAATAACATTAATGTTGTTGGCTATGACATCGACAAATCTAAGGTAGACATGCTGAATAGAGGTATTCCAACAATATATGAAGAAGGTCTAGAAGAGCTCTTAAAAGTTTCTCTTAAAAACAGAAAAATAACGTTCACTTCAGATTATAAGGAGGCGATCATTAAAAGTGATATAACTTTTATTACAGTTGGAACTCCAAGCAAAGAAGATAAGAGTATAGATCTATCTTACGTTGAAAGCGCGGCAGCACAAATAGGAGAAGCATTAAGGGAGAAGAACACTTGGCATTTAGTAGTTGTAAAAAGCACGGTAGTTCCAGGGACTACAGAAGGACTAGTGTGTAGGACAATAGAAAAAACATCTGGAAAGAAATGTGGGTTAGATTTCGGAATTTGTATGAATCCTGAGTTTTTAAAAGAGGGTTCAGCGATACGCGACACGTTGAATCCAGATAGAATAATAATAGGAGAGTACGACAGAAAATCAGGAGATTACTTAGAGGACTTTTATAGGCAATTTTATGATAATATGCTACCTCCAGTATTGAGAACTTCTTTAATTAATGCTGAGCTAATTAAGTATGCGAATAACGCTTTCTTGGCAATGAAAATTAGTTTCATAAACATGATAGCAAATCTTTGCCAAGTGTTACCAAAATCCGACGTTGAAGATGTGGCGAGAGGAATAGGATATGACAAGAGAATTGGAAGTTTGTTTTTGAAAGCAGGGATAGGTTGGGGAGGAAGCTGTTTTCCAAAGGATCTTGCAGCTTTAAAATCATTTTCTAGATCTTTAAACTTGGACTTACCGCTTTTAGACGCAACAATAATTGTTAACGAGTATCAACCAATAAACGCTGTAAACCTAGTTGAAAGCAAGCTGGGTAGCTTCAAAGACAAAGTGATAGCAGTTCTTGGTCTTGCTTTCAAGGCCGGAACAGATGATATTAGAGAATCTATTGCAATAAAGCTAGTTGAGGAACTAATTAAGAGAGGAGCAAAAGTTAAAGTTTATGATCCAGCAGCTATGAAAAATGCTTTTAAGAAGCTTGGCGACCAAGTCTACTACGCGAAGGATCCTCTCGATTGTGTTAGTAATGCAGACTGCGCAATAGTTGCGACCGAATGGGAAGATTTTAAGAAAATATCTGCAAAGCAATTTAAAGAATTGATGAGAAGGCCATTAGTTTTTGACGGTAGGAGGATATATAATCCAAAGGAGTACGAAAATGAAGTTGAATTTCTTGCAATTGGACTTGGAAAAAAAGAATCGGAGATTCCTAAAACAAGGATAGGAGCTTCTTTGAACCCTTCCTTAGCGGTTAATGCCATCGTTGCTAAAGAAGAAGGAATTTTGTTATTAAAAAGGAAAAACGAACCTTTTAAGGGATTTTGGAGCTTGCCTGGTGGCTTTGTAGAATATGGAGAGACTGTAGAAGAGGCTGTAAAAAGAGAAGTAAAAGAAGAAACAGGTCTAACCGTGGAGCCAGAAAAATTGATTGGAGTTTACTCTGAAAGAAACAGACACCCTGGAAGACATGTTGTAGCTGTTTGTTATTCAGCTAGCATTAAAGAAGGTGAAGTTAGCTTGAACCTTGAAGAAAATGAAGAAGTAAAATTCTTTAGATTCATTGAAATTCCAAAGAACTTAGCTTTTGACCACAACAAAATGATCCTTGACTACCTAAGAATAGCTAAAAATATGAAATAAGAAACTTCTAGTAGAAGTACACTTTCGCCAATCAAATATAATTGAGATACTTTAAGCCTTTAACAGCTTCGGTAGAAATGTTGTGAATTAGATAATTATCTCTTACTTTTTAGCCCTTTAAACATTGAAGCAACTTTTAGTTATCGTTCGACTGAAAGATAAGCGCTTTGCACCTAAACCTTTAAGTCGTCAGTTTCTGCTGAGTAAAATTTTTTAACTCCTTCTAAGTCTAATAAGTTAGACTGGGGAGGGGACGATAGCTTAAGAAGTTTGGCTCTTCATTCTCTTTTCACCCCCCTTCTCAGTCTTAAAAACCTGTTTTTCATCTTGAAGCAATACAACTTACGTTACGAGCGCTAGGAAAATCTAGGAACTTTAATTATGAATGGGTTTTAAGCTACGTAGTCTTAATCGCTCTTGGGATTCATAAGGCTTAGAGTTTCTCTAGTTCATTGAAGCTCTCATCAACTCTTTCTACTCGAAAAGGCAATTTCATCTCGGGGGGCAATACCTCTTTTGAATGGTTCTTTTCACATTATCATAATCAATTTGCTACAATGCTTCAACTTTTTTGTCTCTAGTTTACTTGTAAACGCAGATGTTTTTAAACAAGCCTATTTTTATTTAAGTCTATCTATTTTGAAACTGCTTATGACAAAAATTTCTTGAGTTAAATTTTCTGATTTTTTAGCCACTCTATAGTACGTTTTATTCCTTCCTCTATGCTTACTCTTGGAGCCCATTTTAACGTTAACATTGCTTTGGTAATGTCGGGCCTTCTTCTCCTAGGATCGTCTTTTGCAGGAGGAAGGAAAATTATCTTAGATTTGCTTTCTGTTAACTTAATTATTAGAGTGGCAAGGTCTATTATTTTTGTTTCTTCTGTATTGCCTATGTTGAAAACTTCTCCTTTCGCTAGACCTGAAGTAGCAACCTTTAAAATCCCAGTTACAGTATCAGTAACGTAAGTGAAGCTTCTTGTTTGTTGGCCATCACCGTATATTGTTATTGGTTGATGTCCTAGAGCTTGAGTTAAGAATCTTGAAATTGCCCTTCCATAAGTACCGTCTGCTCTAAGCCTTGGGCCAAATGTGTTGAAGATTCTAACAATTCTAACATCTAGGTTGCACTCTCTAAAGTAAGCCATACATAGAGCTTCACTAAATCTTTTTCCTTCGTCGTAGCATGACCTAACTCCAATAGGATTAACTTTTCCCCAGTAATCTTCTGGTGTTGGGATCACTTCAGCATCTCCATAAACTTCGCTGCTTGAAGCATACACAAAAGTTGCATTACTTTTCTTAGAAAGTTCGAGCATCTTTAAAGTTCCTATAGAATTTGCCTTTAATGTTTCTACTGGATGAAGAACATAATCATCAGGAGCAGGCCTGCTTGCAAAGTGAAATACAAAATCGAATGATTCATCTGTTTCGAAATTTTCTACGTCTCCTTCTATTAAACGAAAATTTTTATTGTTTTTTAAACTTTCTATATTTCTTCGAACTCCAGTAGAAAAGTTGTCTAAGCAGTAAACTTTTGTATCCAAAGCAAGCAAAGTTTCACCAATCCAAGAACCCAAGAAGCCACCTCCTCCAGTTACTAGAACTTTCTTTGCTCTTAGCTTCTCTTTTTCTTCTGTTGTTAGTTGACTTAAGATTTCATTTACTTCATTCATATAAATCACCCGCAAGATTTCTTGACTTTAGTCGTGGAGTACATTACTAACTTCACTCTTTGATTTTTTGTAGCTTTTGTTAATGGCGTCAAGGTATGTTTCAGGCGTACCAATATCAAGACTTTCCTCTTCGCTGCTAAGCTTAACAGCAACAACTTTAAGGCCCCAACCTATTAGTTTTCCAATAGCATCAGTTAACTGTAACTCGCCGCCCTTACCTTCTTTTATGTTTTGAAGAGCCTTGAATATTACTGGATTAAAGACGTAAACTGGAGCGATAGCGAAACGAGATTTTGGTTTTTCTGGTTTCTCTTCAACCTCAACTACTTCTATAACATCATCACTAGAACTTCCAGGTGTAATTACACCGTATCTTCTTGGGTCTTCAACTTCATAAACTAATAAAGTTGCGTCAGCTTTATAGTTTTCGTGAACAGACAAAAGTTTTTTTATGTGTTTGTTCCCATTGGAAATTATGTAAGTATCTCCAGCATGAAGCAAAAAATCTTCATTGGCAAAGGGCTTAGCTCTAAGGACAGCATCTCCAAAACCTTTTGGTGAAGGCTGATTAACGAAGAAGAGAACTGATTCTTTAACTTTTTCATAAAAGTTACTCATTGAATTCGCAACTTCAGTTTTTCCATTGTTTAAAAGATAGTTTAAAAATTCATAGTCAGGAGTAAAGTGGTCTTCAATCGCCCTTTTTTCTTTCCCAACCACAAAACAAAACTCTTTGAAGCCTACATCGTAAAGCTGCTCAAATATTGCCTGAAGAAGAGGCTTAAGCATTACTGTGTTACCTTCTTTTACGTAAAGCGGAAGCATCTCCTTTGGGAGTTCCTTTGTAAATGGGAGAAGTCTTGTTCCTAAACCGCCTGCTGTTATTACCGCTTTTCTCAACCTAATGGAAATCTTTGAGTTAGGTACTTAAAAATGTTTTCCAGAATATACGAGATTGCCAACTTAAGGCTACTTACTTAGCGAAAGGATGCAACAATGAGAAATTAGAAGCTTAAGCATAAGTAGAAGTTAAATTTTATTTTTCTCCCTTGATTTTTGTCAATCTTTCCTCATATTTCAATATTGGCATTAGAACTAAGAAAATTCTTCTATTACTAATCAACTTCTTAAAAAGTTCGATGTCTTTTGAGTTTATAACGCCCAACAAAGGCATGAATGTTAGGAAAGAGGCAAAAAATATACTTCCTCCAGCACTAAGTCTAATTAAGTTATTACTTGGATTTGCAAACCATAACATAAGGAACGTAACAACAACGCTTATTGAAGAAGCTAAGTAAGCCTTTAGTGCCCATAGAGCATTGAACATTACATCATACTTAACTTTTAGATAAACAATTGCAGTAACTAGCGAAGTTAGAGAAGCAAGAAGAGAAGCAACAATCATGCCTGCAATTCCATAACTAATCATGCACACTCTCGCTAATAGAACAAACAAAACTGCGTTCAATATATTTAACATTAGATTCGTCTTTGTTTCTCCAATTCCATTTAGAAAACTATAAATTGTAACACTCCCAAGGGGAGCCAGCAAATAAAGCGAAGTCATCAAGCTTAGAAAGAAGGCAGCTTGAGAGTATCCTTCCCCAAGCAGCAGTTCTATTCCTTCCTTAGAAAAAATTATTATAGCTATAGAAACTGGAAGAATAACAAGAGAAGTATACTTTGTTAGAGTCTCATAAGCCTCCTTATATTTTTCTGAACTTACTTTAGAAAAGGCAGGGATGAGCGCAATTGTAATTGGAGTAGCAACCATGGAGACTAAGACCGAAAAGTTTAGAGCCATCTTGTAATTTCCAGCACTAAAGTTTGTTGAAAGTTCGCCTATTAGAGAAGCTTGATATTGTGATATAAAACTGACGATAAACGTTGAAATGTAAATTGGAAGTCCGTAGCTTAACATTTCTTTTAGTTTGCCTAGGTTAAGTTTAAGATTTACTTTAAAGTTTAGCTTTAACATAAGCAAAATGCTTACTATAACTGCAAGTATTGTACCAAAAACATGTCCTAAGATTGCACCTAGTGTTGAAAGACCTAGCGCAACAAGTAGTACTTGTAGAATTCCTTTAGTAACGCCCAACGTTGCTTGACCAAGTGCTGCTCTTCTTGACTCTCCAACTCCAACAAAGAAGTAGGTGAGTAAGTTCACAACGGCTCCAAACAATATTGAAATAGAAGCTAGAGCGATCAAACCACTAGCTTCTGGTCTACTTATTACCTTTGAAGCTATATAATTTGAGAAGAGAACAGAAAGAAAAGTTGTAATAAGAGCAACCATCAATGTTATAAGACCTGCGTTAAATAAGTAGTTGAATGAGTCCTCTTTTTTCTTTTCAGAACTAAGCTTAGAACAGAAATTGAGCAAACTAAAAGCTAATCCAAAGTCTACAATAGAAGTTAGGAATGCTGGCGTTGCTATAGCTAAGCTATACAACCCATAATTACTTGCACCAAGCAATGCGCCTATTATTATTGTAGCAACAGCAAGGAAAACATTTGAAATTACATTACTTAACGTTAAGGAAAAACTAGCTTTAGCAGTTTCTTGAACTGTTTCTGAAAAATCTTCCATTTATTTCATCCCAAGCATAAGTTAACTTAATTTGAACTTAATTCAATGTAATCTTCAGGATTTGGAGTTGAGTATTCGAATACCTTTAGTCTTTCAATAGCTTCTATCTTATGTTTAGTTCTTGGTTCAATTCTAATAATATCGCCACTTTGTACTCTCAATTTCTTATCATTTAGGTATACTTCCCCTTCTCCTGAAATTATATGCAAAGTTTCATCTTTTTGTTCATGCATGTGTAAAGGAACACCAAAACCCTTCATTATGTATAATTCCTTTATCACATATTTTTCAGTTTCAACTAAATTCTTCTCGTAACCCCAAGGAGTATCAATCCTATTTAAAAATTCTTTTCTAACGGACTCTAGGTCCTTTTGTGAATCTATTGACTGCCAAAAGGTTCCTTCTTCCAAGTAGTACTCAAGAAAACCTTCGCTGGCTAACTTTGGAAAAACTAATTTTTCCACATCGCCTTCTTCATAGGACAAAAAGTAATCTTTTATCTTTCTGTCTATTATGTAGATACCAGCGTTTATGTAGTAAGGAAGTTCTGGTTTTTCTTCAAACCCAACAACCTTCTCATTTGAAACTTTAACTATACCATAAGGAGAGATGAGTTTAGTTATAGCCATACTCATGCTTCCTGGCTTCCATCTTCTTAACATTTCTGCTAAGTTAAGGTCAGTAACGATATCTCCGTTCATAACAACGTAGACTTCTGCTTCACTACTTTTAAGCAAATTGTTAATCGCAAATAAGGTTCCTCTTGGTTTATCTTCAACTAAATACTTTATGGCTATGCTGTTCCATTTATCACTGTACCTTTCTTTTATTTTTTCATGAAGGTAGCCTGCGAGCAAGAAAACTTCATTTATATTTGCATGCTTCATTTGAAGCAGCTGTCTATCAAGTATTGTGTAGTTTTCTTTAATTTCGATCAGTGGTTTTGGGATTGTATCTGTTATTGGTTTTAGCCTTTTCCCATAGCCGCCGCATAAGATACCTCCAACGATGTTCTTCATCCTTAAATTTCACCATTTAGTTTATTTTATGTAAATAAATACTTTTTTAACCCTTATAAAGGTTCTCTAGTTTAGAAAAATCAATGAAAGTACTTGTAATAGCTCCAAGAACCTCCGGAATTGGAGGAATAGCATACCATACTTCTAAACTAATTGAGCACCTAAGAAGAAAAGGAAGTGACGTGGAAAGCATTTCTGTTGAAAATACACCATTTCTTAAGATAAAAGGTTTAATGAATCCTTCTTTTTCACTTTCATCTTCTGCTAAAGTTTCGATTCTTCGCCTAAAAGGAGAAAAGTTCGATATTGTTCATGCGCACAATCTGCCTTCGGCGCTACCAATGAAACTGTTAAACTGTAAAAAGGTTCTAACGCTTCATGGTGTCTACAGTGAGCAAGTCTCCTCTCTACATGGAAGCTTTTTTGGTAACTTAGCAAATAAGTTTGAAAAGAAAGCAATAAAATGGACAAATGCTTTCACAGTGGTTTCAAAGAGTACAAAGGAATTTTACGAGAAGCTTGGATTCAATGTAACTTATATTCCAAATGCCATAGACTTAGAAGATATGCCAAAGGAAAAGATAACGTTATATGAAGACCAGGTTACATACGTTGGAAGACTATCTTACGAGAAGGGGGTTGATTTGCTAGTTGAAGTTGCCAAGAGGCTTCCGAAATTAAATTTTGTCTTGATTGGAGATGGCCCGTTGCATGCCAAGCTTGTAGAGGCATCAAAAGGTTTAAGCAACGTTCATCTGCTTGGCTATAAGCCAAGAGAAGAAGCTCTTAAGTATCTCGCAGGGTCAAGGGTTTTTATTTTACCTTCTAGAAGCGAGGGTCTTAGTACTTCAATCCTGGAAGCAATGGCGCTTAGGGTTCCAGTTGTTGCAACAAATGTGGGAGGCAACTTAGAACTAGTGCAAGACGAAGTTACAGGATTTTTAGCTGAGAGTAACAACGTTGAGTCCATAGTTAAGTCTATTCAGAAAGCTCTTGAAGGAAGTTCAACGGAGGTTACTCAGAGAGCATATGAACTTATAGTAAGCACCTATAGTTGGAAAGTTGTAATCGAAAGCTATCTAAGCTTGTACAAGAAGTTGTTGTGTGAAAAAAATTAAAAATAAAATCTTTTATAGGGATAACTTTAAGTCAAAGAGAAAGGAATGAAAATAAAATTAGTTTCCTTCGATGTTTGGGATACTTTACTAAGGTTAGATGTTTTCTTTAAGACTATTTCAAGAATTTTAAGCGAACAAAACTCAATAGATCAGGAAAAATCTTTTAAAAAGCTGATAGAGGCTTACAAAAAAGCAAAAGACTTAAGAAGAAATGGCGCTTTAGGTAAAAACGTTGTTTTTGCATCAACAAAGATAGTTTCTGAAACCTTAGGAATAGAGGAAGAAGAAGTTAGGAGAACGATAGCAAAAGCTATTGTTGAAACAAATCCTGAAGAACTTACGATAGAAGGAGCAAGGAATACGCTGAAAGAAATACAGGAGCTTAACATTAAAACTGCAACTCTTGGAAACGTACTTTTTTGGCCAGGAAGTTACACTAGGGTACTACTTGAAAGAACGGGTTTAAGCAACTACATAGATTTACAACTTTATGCTGATGAAATTGAACTTCAGAAACCACAGAAAGAGGCATTTGAATTTTTACTTAAGCAATTTTTAGTTAAACCAGAGGAAACTATGCATGTAGGAGATGGACTTCACGAAGACTTCGCAGGAGCAATAATTTCAGGACTAGTTGCAGTTGTTGTAGTTCCTAACCTAAGTGATGTAGTAAAACTTGGAGAAAGAGCATTTGCTATTCCTTCTATAAACTACGTGGGAAAAATTTTAAGTAGCTTAACTTAAGGGTAATTTTTATTTTAGCCAGATAAGGCTACTTCTAATAAGTTGTCCTCTAGCTTCTCGTTGTCGTATAAGCTGATGAAAGGTTGAGTAAACATACTAAGGCTACCTATGGCAAACACTCTTCCATAGTATGAAACAACAATTGGAGTGAACTGTGCTCTCTTATCTGCTATAGCGAGGTAAGTTTTGTTATCAGTATAAGCAGCTTCGTAAATATTATTGGAGTAAACTGCAGAAGAAGACATCACTACTATCTTACTTATATTTCTGAAGAGAGATGCGCTTGTTAAAGTAGATTTTGTAAAGGGTGCTTCATTTTTTGAGAAATTCGATACTACGACAAACCTATATATTCCCCAGTAATTTATTAAATTGTACAAGTATCCAGAAGAAAATACTAATGAAAACTTATACGCAATGCTGTTTATAGCATCTGGAGACGTTCTAAGAGGTTCAGAAATTAAGATAAGTTTCCCCCCTCTATCAACAAAGTTCTTTATTGCTTCTACTTCTTGATCTGAGAAACTTGTTACAGGTGCGATTACAACGAATACTTTTGCATTAGCGAGTTTTTCTTGAAGCTGGAAGCTATTTGTTAAGAATGAAAAACTATACCCTTTTAAGACAATCTTTGTTAGCAAGCTTTCTATCTCCTGCCTTGAAAAGGCATTTAAATGAGCATAGTCTATAATTACATCGTTACCACTTTGAAGACCTGAGACGTCTGAGTAGAAATAGAACGTGGAAGTTTGTGTTAAGTAGTTTGATAGAAAAGGACTATACAAACAGTAAACTGCAGGTGGTGGATAAACCTCGTTTAAGAAGGAAACTGTTAAATTTTGTGAAAAAGGGGACTTAGCCAACGTAGAGTAAGGAAAGGTGTTTGGTATAAGTTCATTCAAGATTAGAATTCCATAGCTACTTATTCCAGCTAAAGAAGCGGCCTTTTCTACAGCTTGTTGTAAAGAGCCAATTTCATCAACCAGCCCAAGTGACTTTGCTTCAGATCCTAAGTAAATTTCTGCTTTCTGCAGAGTTGCAGTACTTACATTCAGTCTACTTCCTCGCGCCACTTTAACGTTGTTTAGGAAATTCTTTAAAACTTCATCAACTTGAAGTGGAAAATTTTTTAAATCAAATCCAGAAAGCTTACTTGGGCCTGTTTCAAGCACACTTGGAGTTGGAAGAACTACGCTTGGCATTGAAGCAATAACGCCTATACTTCCAACTAAACTTGAAGGAGTTGCATATATGTAGTCGGCAGAAGCTGCTAGATAGTAACCACCGGAGGCAGCTAATCCAGAAACACTGGCTACAACGGGCTTAGTTTTTGCAAGAAGTCTTACGCTGTAGTAAAGCTGCTCGAAAGCATAAGCAGAGCCACCTCCACTATTTATGTCTAAGACAACGGCCTTTATACTTGAGTTTAGCTTAGCATAGTTAATCAGCGTTAATAGGTAGTCTAGATCTTGTGGAAAAAGAACATATCCTTTAACTTCTATTATTCCTATTTGACCTGGAACAAACAAGCTAGAGGATAACCTTAAAAACAAAGGAGAAAGAAGAAAACCTGCTAAGAAGGAAACGATAAGAAGCGATGCTATGATGAGCTTTAATCCAGTTTCTCTATACTTTTGCATGCTTTCTTGAGCTCTAACGTGAATTTATAAGCTTTAGTTTATCGAGAAATCCTTAATGCTTTACTCCCAGGGTAGCTTATGTCGAACTACGTCTGTTAAACCGCGATTCCATTCTGCATCTGAGACTACAAAATGAGCTTTTAGAGGCTTTTCTTCGCGAACTAATTTTACCATAACATGATTCCATCCAGCTTCAAGAGTTGTAGAAGCATAGTTTGATCCATCTCCACTATAGTTTGGTCTTAGTGGAACAACTTTTTGAGTCTCGTGAATAACTTCTCCATTCAGCCAAAGTTTCATCTTGCTGTTGTTTGGAACGCCTAAGACAACTTTCCTTTTTACTGGAGAATAAATAAAATGTCTTAAGTAAATGACTCCAGGACGATTGCTAAAGTATTGTTCAACCTCTAACTCGTTTGTAGGCCAGCTCACAGGTTTCCAACCTTTACTTAAGGTAAGCGACTTTGAATCATTTTCTGGTGGAAAGAATGCACTTAAAGAAAGATTTTCCCCTCTAAAGACATCTGAAACAAGCCACCTGAAGCCACCAACGAAAACTAAAGGAATACTGGCTACCGAAGGTCGCTCGTTTAAATCTAGGTCTATGACGCATTTATTGTAGCTGTTTATGTTAGCTATAGAAGAAAGTAATGAAAAACTAAATTCAACTTTTTCTCCTGGTTTTATACTGAATTGCTGAACGTTGTTTGGTTTTAGGACCCATCCATTTGGAACTCTAATTTTTATTGAGCCTCTTAATGGTTCGCTTCTAGTGTTTTCTAGTGCTACGGTGAATGAATTTTCTGTATCTGGAAGGATTGCTGGACTTCCTAAGTAGCTGAGAGAAGCTCTTAGTGCTACCAAGTCAAAATTTATTTTGTTTGGGGGAAGTTCATAAAGCTTGAGTTTTTGCGTCTCTTCAAGTTCCTTTCTTATAACCTCTTCTGCTGAGGAAATGTCGTCTAAGTCAGATAGTTGAACCTTTGTATTAAAGACTACCAGTACTTTTTCAGCTATTTTTTGAATTTCGCTGGCAAGCTCTTCTACTGTTGTAGGTACTTGAAGGTTCTTTATTCCGCTGCTTATAGCAATCCTGTTGCTTAATGGCTCAATCCATTTTTTAGGTAAGTTGCGGGCACCATATATTATGCCAAGTAATGCACCCACAGTTGCTCCAGTACAGTCAGTATCCCAGCCACAGTTAACAGCTTTGCACATAGCATCTCCAAAATCCTTTCCGTAAAGCAGACCAATCGTTTGAAAGCCTAGGTTTATTGGAGAAAACTGAGCTATTGGGCTATAAGCAACTTCTTTTACTTTTTGTCTTGCTTCTTTCCAATCTAAGCCATTTTCATAACACATAACTGCTGTACGAATTGCCTTCGAAGTTAAACTACTTTCAGGAATTACAGAGAGTCCAATGTCTATAAGTTTCCTTAAGTCACTTATAAGAAAAGCCGAAGACTCTACGACTGCATTGAAAACCTCTCCGTAAACGCTTTCACCCCCAGCATGGTCGCAAATTGCATCCTGATAAGCATACATAGCTGCAACATGAGGAGAACCTGGTGCAATGCATGCCCAGATCTCAGAGCGAATTGGACTACCCATACAATCTTTAAACCAATTGTTGTACCACCCGGATACTGGAGGCTGAAGACCTAACCTTAAGTTTGTCTTGTGCAAGCCGTACTCATCAGGATTGTAAAGCACATGATCTAACCAGTACTCAGCTAGGTCTCTGGCTGTAATGAAAATTCCTCTCTCTTTTAGAGCTTGAAGCCAAACTAGTTGAATTTCAAGGTCATCGTTTGGAATTCCTCCTTCAGCTAGCTTTGGGTACCACCAAACGTCAAACATTTCCTCCTCGCCAAATATTCTTTCAAGAGGTCCCCCTAGTGTCCCTCCTGCATTTTTTCCTAACAAACACCCACATACCTTGTCGTAGTAAGTATCTTTACTAATTTTTACGCTACGCATGAAGAATTATTAAAGAAAACAGAACTATTAAAGTCTTTTAATTTGTAGCATAACTTGTTACTCTAAGGTTATAAAAGCTTAGTTCAGGCGCTGAAAAGTCTCTAGCTTAAGTTATAGAGAAACTTAAACTGTTAAACAAAGAAGAAGTAGTTCAAAATTTTCTTCAATTTTAACCTTTCAAGGGTCTCATGCTTCTTATAATTTCTAGTAGTTGACTACCGTTTATTGGAGGAGTAGCAGAAATCATGTAGTAATGGTCTTCAATCCAAAAGTAAGCAAAAGGTGAAGGACCATACAACTTTTGAAGCTCAGGATCGCCCCAAGGCGCCTGCTCAATAAGAATACCTCTTGCACTATTAATATTAAAAACTTTTGATCCAGTTGAATTCTTGACTGAAAAGTTCAATTCATCTAGAGAAGGTGGAGTGCAAGGCCATGCAGAAATTTCAACAGAAATGTTGTCGTACCTATAGTCCATTACTTCCCTATCACTATACGAAAGCAATATTACTGGCGGTTTATAGTAAATGGCAACAAGTTTTATGTTGTCGGGCATCTTTGTCGGTAAGTAAAGGGTTAGGCCATAAGTATTTGATATGTTGATTAGTTTATCTAATGTAATTTTTTCTGCAATTTTGTAAAGAGGAACGAATCCTCCTACGAGAGGGAACTCCTGAGAAGATGACACTTGCCTAGTTGCGAGAAACGTTATTGCTAAACCAGTGATTAGCGCAGCTATAATTGTTGTAAACACTAATGCAAATAGTAAACGGTTTTTCATTTCAATAACCTCCACATGCTTTGAACTTGAAGTGCGATGAACGAGGGTAACAACGTACATTTCACCCCTTTCTTCTTACTCTTCGCCTCTTTTTATCAAGTATATTGCTCATTAACTGGCTTATATCTTTTGTATTTAACTTCTAAAGTAAAAATGGTGTTCAGAAATTAGAACAGCTTGTTCTAGAACTTAGAACAGCTTGTCTTCATTTATACTAAAGTATTTAATTTAAAAGATAATTGAAAAACTTCTATAGCAAAGTTAGCAAAGGAGAAGTAAGCTGAATATAGGAGCTTGCCACTTCATGACTAAAGCCTGAGAGATTCTCCAATCTTGTAAGTTCTTTACTTCATCATAACTATGTAGCATACAAACTTTTTAGTAACTCATCTTAAAGTTAGGACTTTATGCACTCTTAGAGAGCTTCATGTTTTTGACTTTAAGGAACTTTCATTACTCTTGGATTCAACAATCTTTCTATATCCTTAGGTGAGATTTCTAAAGTTGAGTTAACCGAACCACCTCCAGCATATATCACGCTTTTTGTTATAAGAGTTTCATCCAAGATTGTAGGTATGTTTTCTTTATGACCTACAGGAGGCACAGCTCCAGCTTCATACCCAGTAAATCTTAGAACTTCTTCTGCAGTTGCCAATCTTATCTTTTTTAAACCTAACATCTTTGCAAGTAAGCTTTGATTAATTTTCTTGTCTCCAGGTACTATTACCAATAGAGGATTGCCCTCGTCGCTTATGAACACGATACTTTTTGCAATGTCGTTTAAGCTAACGCCAAGTTCTTCGCTTGCTTTCTTTGCACTGTAAGTTTCCCCATGAAAACGTATCTTGAATTCTATGTTTTTACTTCTTAGGAACTCTTCAAGGTCTTTTGAAGTTAAAGGCATAGCTCTCCTAAAGCTTATAGGACTATTTAATAAAAATTTCTCTACGAAGATTATTAGCTTAAAGCTACTCCTGAACTAATTCTTAATTCTAAATGGAGATCCTACTGTTTTTATTCTTTGGCTTAAAGATTGTTCTCTTGGGATTAAGCACTTAGTTTCATTCATAGTAGATTACATTAAACAAAAAAATTCTTTTGGTTTATGCTATTCGCAAAAAGTAAGCTTAGGTCGTTGAATAGATTTATGAACTATTTTGTTTGTTTAGTGCCGACAAATATAATGTTTCAAGAAAACTCCTTTCAGGCTCTATATAGTTTAAAGTTAAGCCACTATCTAAAATAAGTTTTAACAAAGACCTAATATCTTCTGGAGTTGAAGCTTTCAAGAGTAAGCCAGATTCAGACAACTCTATGTTTTCTGACAGAACTTTTTTTGCTTTTTGAAACAAAAGTGAGTCGTCACTAGTATGAATCTTGTAATCAAGCACGCAAGATGAACGAATTAAATCTTTTATGTTCGAAGCTAAAAGAGCGTGGCCATAGTGAAGAAAGACAACAAAGTTGCAAGCTCTTTCTAGCTCAGGAAGAACGTGAGACGAAAGTATGAAGCTAATCTTTTCGTACTTTCTTAGGTTTATAATCAGGTCTAAAAATTCAATTCTTGCCTTTGGGTCGAGGTTTGCTGTTGGTTCATCTAAAATTATCAACTTAGGATTACTAAGAAGAACCTGCGCTAGAGCAAGACGTTGGACCATTCCAGCAGAGTATTCTCCTATACGTCTGTGAAGACTTTTCTCGATACCAACTTTAATAGAAACTTCTTGAATTTTATCTTTAGGATTAGGTACATCATAAATGTTAGCAATATATAGTAGATATTCTAGCCCAGTATACCATGACGGAAATCTTGGCTTTTCGTGAAGAACTGCAACTAGTTCTCTTACTCTATCGCCACACGTCCAAGGATCAAGGTCAAACACTGAGATTTTTCCTTTATTTGGTTTTATTAAGCCTATGATGAGATTTATAAGTGTTGTCTTTCCGGAACCATTTGGACCAATTAAAGCTGTTATGCCTTCAGGTATGTTAACAGAGATATTATCTAAAGCTGTTACTTTGCCATATTTTTTTGTCAAACTTTCTAAATTGATTATGTTACCCATGCTGCATCACTTTGAATTAGAAATTACATTCATAAAAAATGAGAACAAAACAAGGAAAGCTCCAGACAGCATTAAAACTAAGCTGAAAAGCAAAACGTCGTGTTCTAGCCCACTTTGAACAACTTGTAGGCTTGCCACTTGGTTTTTATCATTAGAGTAAAATGTAAACAAGTATAGTCCCTGGTCAAGCCTCCCTAATTTTTTGTCTAAACCATTGGTAAAGTTAAAGTACCCAAAGTGTGAAGCGTTAGAAAGTGCGTTGTAATTTTGCTTCCATTTTGTGATAGTAAGGCAGGTCCATGAGCTTTCTTTCAAGTCAACTAAAACTTCTGTTTCTCTGTTATGTAGGTAAACGATAAGAGACGTAGGTACGTTTGTTAAGTTACTGAGTTGTTGATCAAACTGCAACGTGCGACCATAATAATAGTTAGACTTTGAATCTAGAAATGCGAGACTAAGCAGTGTGGCTAAAGAAAAACTAATTAGAATAAAGCCAAGTTTTCTTACTACGTTCATGAAACTTCTAGCCTCCTACTTACATAATAGTAGTTGAGAACAAAAATGAGAAGAGAAATGAACAAGGAGACAAGTAAAGGTTCAAGAGAATAAAAATTGAGTAGTGATCTGACAGAACCGCCTGGCATGTACGAAATTGCTCTTTTTTCGAACTCCTCTAAGCTTCTTGGCAAAAAGAAAGTTACTTCTTGTAAGTTGTAAGAAACGATGTTCAGTGAATATAAAGAAGCAATAGAAATTATGAGCGGCACTATTGGCCATTTTATTAAAAAGGCGATCAACGTTGTTATGGAAGAGACAAAAGCAACGACAGTAAGCGATTCTATAAGAACTATTGCTAAGCCTAAAAGTAGTTGGTCGATGGAAATAGCTTGTAGTACACCAAAGTTTTTAACAAAAATTGAAAAGCACGTGGAAGAAACTAAAGAAGCTATTAGGACTAAGAAAGTGGCTAGGAACTTCGAAAGATAAATGAAACCGCGTTTAATAGGAAGAGAAAACTCTATCTTAAGAAAGCCAATGTCCCTAAAGTATGAAACTACTAAATACGACATAACTGAAGAAAGAAAAACAATAATTAAGTACAGACTTTCAACCTGATTCTTAATGCTTGAAAAGTACAATAAGTTCATGTAATTGGATACCGCGAATTTTATGTCTGAAGTCTTGCCATAGGAGATTACTTGCGATTCGGAACGTTGCACTAGCAGTTGAAAAGTCAGTAAAAGAAGTATTAATTCAAAATATGGGAAGCGCATCAAGTTTTTCATGTCTCTAACCAGCAAAGCAGTAAGCTTTTTCAATTCAGAAGGTCGTTTACTCATAGCTTAGCTTCACTCTTTTTCTACTTTTATTTATTACTAGCAATAGTGCTAGGATTAAAACAAGAAATGAACCAGCTATGAATGGTAAAAATTTTTGGGCTAGTGAACTTTCAGCATGAATAAAAAATGTTTTTTGAAAAAGTGCAGTATCGTTTTTTGTAATGCTAAGCTCTAAGACGTAACTGCCTTCTGAAGGCAACTCTATTTTCCACTTGACTTCCTTTGCCTCTTGCGGGCGGATACTCTCAACTAAAAACTCCTTTGAAGATAGAAACTTAATACTTTCGTTCGTGCTATAAAGTTGTATACTAATATTTTTCTCATCAGCAGTACCATTGTTAAAGATTGTCGTAGAAAGCTCGAAATCTTTTCCAGCTTCAATGTTTGAAGGTACAACAAAGCTTGAAATAAAGACGTTATGAACTTCATTGTTTTTTGAAGATTCGTTCTTTAAACTTTCGTAAACTGGTTCAATTCCTATGCTATCGATAACAGAGTAGCTTATATGTTTTCCTATTTTTACTGTTCCATTTGGAAAGTGTTCTTCACATGATGATTCATGACCTTTGCTCCCATCAGTTCTAAACTCAAGACCTAGAAATCTTAAGAGTAATGGATCCTGATCAAACGATATGAGTATTCCAGTAGCTCTATCATAGCTAAGGTCAAAGAAAAACCAAGGATGTTCAGAAGTGTACCAAGGTTCCGGAGCATGGGTCTCATTTTCAGCCGAAAGACAAATGAGGTCGTTTCCGTGAAAATTTTTCCAATTTGTTTCAACATAAAGCTCTGAAGGATAACCATAAAACGTCCCGACGAACCAAAAATTTAGCTTAGTTGCCTTATGCTGGTAGTGTCCAAGAAGTGTTTTTTCGCCTTCTTTTGTTCCAATTGGAATCCAATACGTAAAGTAGAAAGGATCATCTTTTGTTGTATTGAGTATGAATCTACTGTTAATGTCCACCAATAAGTGAAAAGATTTGGAAAGATTGTAGCTTTCCCACCTATCGGTAGGAACATAGTAATGACCTGCAAGAGTAAGATTTATTTTTATTAAGGCATTACTTCCTTCTATTTTTTCTACTTTCCAAAAGAGCGTTCCATTAAAACCCTCAGGGTCAATTGTGTTTCGATCAACAATGACATACTTTGCATAAAAACCAACAGCTAACCAGGGAGGAGA
>Ga0207433_10004548_pt1 | contig 25469 bp, 21 predicted proteins | sample YelNatPaOPGAMG01_FD_187559 | JGI IMG/M metagenome (GOLD analysis project Ga0207433, IMG submission 187559) | Hot spring thermophilic microbial communities from Obsidian Pool, Yellowstone National Park, USA - OP-RAMG-01 (SPAdes) (version 3) | ecosystem: Environmental > Aquatic > Thermal springs... | reverse complement strand
CCCACAACTGTAACCAAAATGGCAGTTTCAGATGATAGAAAAGCCCAGCTCGCTCCAATTATCCCGGCTAAAAAAATTGCAAACCATATCATGGTTTAATTTTAACCCTTAAATTTTTTGAAGTCAAGTATTTTATAAAATCTCAATTTTGATAACTTTTGACGAAATAATTCTGTTGACAGCGGAAGGGAACTGAACTGAAATAAAAAAGGATGGTTGGAGATTTTAATTTTATTTTGTTGCCATACAATTTTAAAAATGAAACCCAAAGGATTATACAAGATAAATATGTTTTTTCGGGTTCTTTAAAACCCCTTCCTCAGGTTCAAAAACCCCTCTCTCTTATTTTTTGAGGTTAAAAGTAAAAATAAAGAAAGACCTATATAAATAAAAGCGAAGATAAGACGAGTATGAGGATTAGGAAGAAGGAGCTGGATAAAAAATAACAAAAATATTATGATGCCCTCCTTCAGGTCAAGATCAAGTTCTGAAAGGACGATTAGTGCAAAGAGGGACTGGGCAGATGTAAGGAGAATTTCTTCGTTCTGTCTCATATCAAGTTCGAGAGGATGAATTGTCAATCCGGAGATTGAATATACAAGAGGGATACAGCCCACCAGAAGTGTCCACTGATTTATCTTTGAAGAGACAAGCATTCCAAGAGAATTTTCTGCTTTTCCTTTCAACGCAAAAATCACCGCCACAATGAGCTCAGGGGCTTCCGAGGCAAGTGGAGCAACCCACTGAACGAGAAGAAACTTCTCAATTTTTAAAGATTCTCCTACCTTCAATAAACCTTCTGCAAAATGCTCCGCTGAAATAAAAACTACAAACCCTCCGTAGAGGAAGCCAAGAATTATTAAAAATACCCTCTTAATTTTTGAAATTGATTTCATAAACTGAAAAAGCAATGCGTCTGTTTCAATTTCTTCCACCTTTCCCCTTGCCGTTTTGTATGCGTAGAAGACAAACAATCCAATGAAAAAAGCTGCATCTACGAAAGAGAGATGTCCCCTTATTGGAATGGCAAAGGAATACAGGGTGGCTATAGCAAGAATTCCCATCTCCCACCTGAAACTTCCTCCAAGAACTATTTTTTTTCTCTTTGTTTTGAAGAAATTAAGGAAAACAACCAGAGCCCATCCGAACCCTATGAGAAGCCTGTTTGCACCTGTCATGTTTGCAGAGGCGTAAGAGGCATAATCAGGATTTTTTGGAGCCATCCATGCGAAATAGAGGTCCACGACATATTCGGGTAGAACTGCTATAAGAGCAATAACAGCAAGTGCAAACCCTCTTGGAACATCAATCTGGGCTATCTCAGAGAATTCAGAAAGTATGTATCCTGCACCAACTATTGCCAGTCCTGAGAAAATAGCCTGATTCAAAGGAGAAAGATGAACACCTGTTGACCAGAATATAACCCATGGAATTGTTAAAAAGGAAAAAAGAACAAGCATGATTTCTTTTATTCTATATAGAGGATAAATTCAAGGGTTTGTGGAAATATAAGGTTCTCAGAAGGGAGTGTTAACTAAAAAACTTGATTTTTTTAATTTTTTATTGTAATTAAAAAGATAAGTGCCGAAGTGGTGGAATTGGGAGACACACCATCTTGAGGGGGTGGCGGGTGAAAACCCGTGGGGGTTCAAGTCCCCCCTTCGGCACCATAAAAAGGGAGGTATTTATGAAAAAAATATGGATTGTAGCAATGGTTCTCCTGATGGGATGTGCTTCCGGAACAAAGGTTACAAGGGTAAGTGAAGAAGAAACGATTGACCTTTCTGGGAACTGGAACGATACGGATTCAAGGCTTGTCTCTCAGGAGATGATTGCGGATTGCCTTTCAAGACCCTGGCTTGACGATTTCCTTTCGCAGAACAAAAAGAAACCCCGCGTTATAGTTGGAACAGTAAGAAACAGAAGTCATGAACATATAAATACCCAGACCTTTGTAAAAGACCTTGAGAGGGAATTGACAAACTCAGGAAGGGTCGTATTTGTTGCATCAAGGGAGCAGAGGGAGGAGATAAGACAGGAAAGGATGGAACAACAGATGTATTCATCTCCTGAAACAATGAAAGCACTGGGAAGGGAGTATGGAGCAGATTTTATGCTTCAGGGTCAAATAAATACAATCCTTGATGAGGCTGGGGGAAAGAGACTTAAATACTATCAGGTAGAACTTGAACTTATAAACCTTGAAACTAATGAGAAGGTCTGGATAGGGCAGAAAAAAATAAAAAAGGTAGTTCAGAGACCATCAACATCATGGTAATTTAATTACTGGAGGGAATATGAAAAGAAACATAATTACTATAGGAACCATTTGTGTGCTCTTTGTCTTTTCTGGTTGCAGGCACACATTCACTCATTATGAAGAAATAACAAATCTCATTTCTTCGGAAAACTATATGATGGCTGCGCAAAAGGTTGAGGAACAAAAGGAAAAAGCATACAGCAAAAATGAAAGGCTTCTTTACTACCTTGACCTTGGAATTTTATACCATCTTGCGGGAGAATATGAAAAGAGCAACGAGTTTTTTGAAAAGGCTGAAAGCACAGTTGACGAACTTTTTACAAAGAGCATAAGCAAGGAAGCTGCTTCACTTCTCACAAGCGATTATGCAAGACCATACGATGGTGAGGTTTTTGAGAGGGTTTTGATAAATGTGATAAGGGCTTTGAATTATCTATTTCTAAACCAGATGGATGAGGCACTTGTTGAGGCAAGAAAGGTGGACCACAAACTTGGTGTTTACAAAGAGGCGTATAAGGGGAAGCTTACATATTCTGAAGATGCATTTGTAAGGTATTTAATGGGGATGATTTATGAAAACAGCGGGGAGCTGAACGATGCATTCATCTCATACAGAAACGCCCTTTATTCATATAAAGCATACGAGGCAAATTACAATACCCCTACACCTCCTGAACTATATGGGGATGTAGTAAGGGTCGCTAAAGCATTAGGATTTAATGATGAAATAGAAGAACTCAAAAAGGATTTTGGTGAAATAAAACTAAAGGAGAGAAAAATTCCAAAGGGGCACGGAGAAATTGTTTTGATTCACATGAACGGGCTTGCTCCAAAAAAAACCGAATACACTATTCAGGTAGCATACGGGGATGGACTCGTCTATGTTCGTTCTTCTGATGTCTCAACAGATGAACAGGCAGATGTAAATAAGGCTATGAATCTGGCTGGTTCAATAGCTGCTGATGTAAATGTCTCCATAGCCTTTCCAAAATTTGAAAAAAGACCATTTAGAATAAAGAGTTCTTCAATAGAGATTGAAGGAATAGATAGAACCGTGGAAACCCATCTTGCTGAAAATGTTGAAGACATCGCCATCAAAGACATGGAAGACAAAATTGGCAGAATCTATGCGAGAACAGTTGCAAGGGCAATTATAAAATATACCCTCGCTTATGCAGGAGGTGCTGGAGCGGGTAAAGTTGCGGAGGAATTTGGCGGAAAGATGGCAGGAAAAATTACAGGTTTCCTCGCAAAAAAGGCTTTTGCGGCTGCTGCCAGCGCTACCGAGGAGGCAGATAAGAGGTCATGGCAGATACTCCCTGCACAGTTCAGGGTTGGAAGGGTAATCCTCCCCGAGGGTTCATACACAATTAATCTGATTTTAAAAGACCAATACGGTAATACTGTTGGAAGGAAAACCTTCAGGGATGTAAATGTAAAAAGCGGGAAGAAGACATTTTTAAGGGTTTCAACAGTATGGTAAAGAGGGTCCTGCTACTCATTCTCCTTACCGGATGTGCATCAAAACCGGTTTTGGCTCCTGAGGGGGAGGAAAAGATAATAGATAGAACAGCCCCATCAAGACCATCATGGATTACAACCCCTCCGAAGGAGGATGACGAATTCTACTTTTCAGTTGGGGTGAAGACATCTTCGCCAACCCTTGAAGGTGGAGAAACGGATGCGAGGATGGACGCTGGAAGGAAGTTCGTTGAGAGGCTCTTCGGAGTTGAATTTGCAGGTATGTATAAGGGAATAAGGAAGAATTACGAAAAAGAGATATACGATGAGATAACTGGAAAGAGCAAAGGAAAAGTATCAGGGGCGAGAGTAAGGGAAGTTTACTGGGAGAGGTATCAGAGATGGGCAAAGGGTAAGGTTTCTTACGGATACAATGTATGGGTTCTACTTGAGATAAGCAAATCTGCTACGAAAAAGGCTCTTGAGGAAGAAGTAAAGAAAATGAATTCAACAATCTCTTTTGCCCGACAAACCCTTTCGGAAGTAAAAAATATAAGCGATAAAAAATCTGCTCTTACAAGGCTTTACACGGCTAAAAGCAGAATCTCCCTCTACGATTCCCCGGAGATCCTTCAGATTAGCCTTCAACTGGATGAGGAGATAAAAAAATTAGAAGCAGAATTGAAAAGTGTGGCTCTCTTTATATCGGATCCGAATGTGAGGGCTACAGCAGTCAACATATTCAGGTCTGAGAACTTCAACTGCCTTGAAATGCAATTTTCAAAAAATGAATCCCCATCTTCCCTGATAGCAAAAGCCAGAGAAAAGGGGCTTGCATACGCATTTGTAGAGGAGATAAGTATATCCAATGAGGGACAGATGGGTTATATGTTTTTTGCCAGAACAATTGGAAAGTTTGATATGCTGGACACCTCAACAGGAGCAAGCGTTTTTTCTATATCGGTTAATGAAAAGGGAGGAGGGTCATCCTTTGAGGCTGCTACTAAAAATGCGATGAACTTTGTTGTAAGAAGACTTTCTCAGGAACTCCCTGAAAAATTAAAAACACTTTTCGGGGAAAGCGAATGAAAAATTCTTTTCAGCCTCCATTACTTACCTTTTCAGAATATAAGAAAGAAGAGATTAGAAAATTGTTAGATAAGTATTTCATAATAGATATGAATGATTGGACAGATGTAAATGCAGATTTAATTATTACAGATCCACCTTTTGGAATAGAATTTGATGGGAAACCGACAAATTATCATAGGAATGTGGAAAATGTAGTAGATGGTTATGTGGAATGGAATGTTTCTGAATATGGTGAGAAAATTCTGCAGCTATTAGATTGCATAAAAAGGAATTTAAAAGAAAGTGGGCAGGCACTAATTTTTTCGGGTTGGAACAATAGCAACATTATTCATGATAAAATCCTTCAGTTTAAGGAATTAAAACTGAGGGGTAAATTATACTGGATATATAATTTCGCCCCAGTTTGTAGAAAAAAACCCTCTCACAATGTCTATGAAATCTATTGGGTAACAAAAAGTGATGAATGGACATATCATAAAAGATGTTCTACCGAGCATTGCTTAATAGGGGAACCTAACTTAACAACCCTAAAATTCATTAGAGATTATAAGGTAAATATGCCAAAATATCCGACTCGGCTCCCATTTAAACTTCTTCAATGTTTATTGGAACATTTTTCAAACAAGGGAGATTTGGTTTTTGACCCCTTATGCGGCAGTGGAATGATCGGAATAGTTTCTTATGGGTTGGGAAGGGATTTTATTATGGGTGATTTAAACCCGAATGGGAAAATTGTGTTTGAACACCTTCTGGATTATTACTTGAATAAAAAAGGGAGGATAGAGCCATGGCAAAAGTTGAAACAATAATATGCTCACTTTTATTCCTTTTTGCCGGATGTGCGACAATCATCCATGGAACGAACCAGCACATATCAGTTAATTCTTCTCCGCAAGGAGCGAAAGTTTCTGTAAACGGGATACCGGTGGCTACTACTCCTGCGAAGATAAAACTTTCCCGAAGTGAAAGTTCTGTTAACCTTTTGATTGAGAAAGAAGGGTATAAATCACAAGGTGTTATCATTTCAAGAAAACTAAGTGGATGGTTTTTTGGAAATCTTCTAATTGGAGGATTGATAGGGATGATAATAGATGCTGTGGATGGTGCAATGTTCAGGCTTGAACCATCAGAGATAAATGTTGTTCTGTCAGAATTTGAAGAGGGAAAGAAAAGGTCCGCCACAAGAACAAAAAAAATATCAGAAAGGGAGGGAGACATCGCAGCGCTTCCTGTGATAACTCAAGGTTTACCTCCTTCAAGCGCAGAACTTTTATGGAAGGCAATACTTGAGGTATGTGCGGTGAATACCTCATACAGGGTTTTAACAAAGGAAAATGTCTTTGCAATCCTTAAAGACAAAGAAGTTGACATAAATCAATGCAGTGATGTTCAGTGCAGTGTTGAGTATGGAAGGATGCTACAGGCAGATAAACTGATAACCGGAGAAGTGAACCTTATAGAAGGAATTTATTATGTGAGTTTGAGCCTATACGATGTTTCTTCAGCCGCGGTTGAAAATGCTGTTTCCGATGAGTGCAGGAACTGCGACTTTAATAAACTTTTAAAACTTGTAAAGCAACTCACATCCCAGCTTTTAGAAGTTCTTAAGTAGGAATAAAGATAGGGGTTCGGTTAATAGGTCCCACATATTGATTTCTTTAAAATATCTTTATGTTCATATACTTCTTGGGGTTCTTTTTTATGTCTGCGATAAGTTCTTTTAGTTCATTTATTGCTGAAAGAAGGTCTTTATACATTTTGTCATCGGTTAAAAGTTTGGGAAGTGTCCCATCCTTTGATTCCAGATTCTTTGAAAATTCATCAAGCCTCTTCGTTATCTTCTCAAGGCTATCAAGGGTCTTTCTGAAATCCTCAGCACTCTTTTCCGGATAAAACTTTGAAACCGCATTTTTTATATCGTTGGTTACCGATTGAACATCTTTCACACTTGATTCTAACAGAGATATGGTAGAAAGAAGTTTGTTATAAAGGGATGGGTCGTTTATGAATTTTCCAAGGGAACCCCTACCTTCAGATATTGTTGTTGCTATAACCTTTAAACTATCCACTGCATCTGCCATCTTCTGGGCGAGAACGCCAAATACCTCAAAAGCCTGAGGTATTGTTTTCATAGGAGTGCCTGTTATCAGGTCTCCATTTTTTATTGATTTCAAAGAAACACCTTTCTGAAGCTCTACTACAACATCTCCAAGAACACCCATCGTTCTCAGAGTAGCCACTGTATCCGCTGGAATTTTAACAGCTTCCCTCTCAAGAATTTTCATCTTAACTTTCACATTTCCATCGGGAAGTAAATACACCTTCTCCACCTTTCCTACTTCAACGCCTGAGAAAAAAACGGGTGCGCCTTCTATAAGCCCTCCGACATTATCAAATTCAGCTTCAATGTAGATTGTTCTTGAGAAAAATCCAAACTTTCCACTCATCATCACTATGACAGCAGTTAGAGCAACTACCGCAAATGTAACAAATATCCCCACCCTGAACTCGTGAATTGATATGTATTCCTTCTTTTTCATGAGACAAATGCCCTCACATAATCATCTTCAAACTCAAGCAATTCTTCCTTTGAACCGTCAAAAACAATTTTTCCCGACTTGAGCATGGCAAAACTATCTCCTATCATAAAAGCATACCTCAATTCGTGAGTTACTACAATAGAAGTCACTCCAAGTTCCTCTTTCAACTTTTTTATATGTTCAACTATAGTTTTTGCGAGGATTGGGTCAACCCCTGTGGTAGGTTCATCATATAGTATTACTTCTGGACTGCTGACAAGTGCCCTTGCTATTGCGACCCTTTTCCTCATTCCTCCGCTCAGCTCTGCCGGCATCATTTCCTCGGTTCCGGATAGATTTAAAAGGGCAAGCACCTCTTTCACCCTTTTTTTGATTTTATCTTCTGGAAATCCCATTTCAACAAGGGGATAGGCAACATTTTCTTCTACGGTAAGGGATTCAAAGAGAGCACCTGATTGAAAAACCATCCCTATTCTTTTTCTCAATTCATTGACCTCTTCCTCTTCCATCTTTGTTATGTCCTTCCCAAAAAGATAAATTCTTCCACTATCCGGAGGTATGAGACCAAGTATGAGCCTTAAAATCGTTGTCTTTCCTCCTCCGCTTCCGCCGAGAATTACCTTCGTCTTTCCTTTTTTGACGCTAAAAGATATGTGGTCTATAACCGCTCTATTCTGAATTCTGTAAACCACATTTTCAAATTTTATAACCTCTTCCATTTTTAAAATAGCCAGAAGAAGAATTTCGCAAGTAGGAAATCTGCAAAGAGAATAAGAATGGAAGAAACGACGACCGCCCTTGTGGTAGCCCTTCCAACACCCTGCGGTCCTCCGTAAGCGCTCATTCCCATGTAGCAGGCGCAGGCTGTCATTATCAATCCAAAGAAAAACGGTTTTGTAAGCCCTATAATTATATCCTGGTAATCTAATATATTAAGTGCAGATGAGAAATAAAAGGCTGCTGAAAGTTTGAGAAAAAAAACCACGATAATTCCACCTCCGATTATGCCTGCTATGTCAGTTATTATTGTCAGAAGGGGCATTGAAACCATCCCTGCGAGAATCCTCGGAAGGACGAGCTTCTTTACAGGGTCAACGCCCAATGCCCTCATCGCTTCAACCTGCTCTGTTATTACCATTGATGCTATCTCAGCAGCAATTCCAGCTCCGACCCTTCCATTCACCATAAGGGCTCCTATCACCGGTCCAAGTTCCCTTACCTGAGCGATAGCAACCCCTTTTCCTATATAAGCCTTCACTCCGAACATCTCAAGAGAATATGCAGTGTCTATAGCAATTACCATTCCTGTGAAAAGACCTGTAAGGATTATTATTGGAAGGGATGAAACACCTATGTAGTCCATCTGAACGAAGAATTCATCTCTGTAAAAGGGCTTTTTCCTTACTCGCAGAAGTGCCTCCTTAAAAAGGAGCCACCCCCTTCCTATCTCTCTAAAGATATTTTCAACTCTGCTCAAGTCCATAAAATTATTATACCATCTATTTGTAAATAAGAAAGAAAAAGAAGAGCTTTGATTTGAATGATTATATACGGGTTTTATTTTTTTCTTGCGAAAGGAGGAATCTCTTTAAACCGGTTTAAAAGGCTGAAAAATAGGCTGAAGGCAGTAGTAGGTTTGAGGCTGAAAGCGATAGGCGGTAGGTTTAAGGAGAAGGAGGGTTGGGGAGGATTTTATCTAACATCTTTCCCCTGTTCCTTCCCGCATTTATTTGAGGGAGGGGTTCATCTTTTGATAGGCTGAAGGCTGATGGCTGAAAGGCTTAAGGCGGAAGTGTAAAGTGTAGATATTTAAACTCCTTAAAAATAATAAAAAAATAATCCCTTCAGCCTTAAGCCTGAATTGAAGCGACAATTGCAAAATGCAGATTGCAAATCGCAAATTTTAAAATGAAAAACAAGATAAAAACTTCAATTTTGCATTTTGCACTTTGCATTATTCATTTTGAATTGGGCTTCCTCTATCTACCCATCAATTCCCTGTGTCGGTGCTCCGCCTTTTCATCCATCTTTTCAAGGATTCTTGCAATATCTCCCTGGGTCTTATGGATTTCTCTCAAAGTTTCCTCTATCCACCTTAAAATTTCCCTCGTCTCTCTCCTTCCTTCTTCAATCATCTTCTGCGTTTCCCTTTTACCCTCTTCAATCATTTTATCAGTCTGTGCTAACCTCTTATCTGTCCCTTCCCTCCATTCCTTAATCAACTCCTTCACTTCCTCGTTCTTCTTTTCCATTTCTTCCTTCCATATCTTCCTTTCTTCCCTCCATTCCCTGATCAATTCCTTCACTTCTTCACTCTTCTTTTCCGTCTCCTCTTTCCACATCTTCCTTTCTTCCCACCATTCTTTAATCAATTCCTTCATTTCCTCCTTCCATATCTTTCTCTCCTCCCTCCATTCCTTAATAATTTCATTATTTTCTTCACCCATCTTCCTTATCAATTTTTCTGTCCTCCATCCAAGATAGATACTTACACCCCCCAGTATAACCCCAAGGATTGTAATCATGAATGCCATGTCAAATGGCAATAAAGCCCAGCTCATCCCAATTGCTCCGCCTATGAGTAGTGCAAACCATATCATAATTTAATTTTAACCCTTAAATTTTTTGAAGTCAAGTATTTTATTAAATTTCAATTTTGATAATCTTTAACGAAATAATTCCTTCAGCCTATCGCTTTAAGCATATAGCCTCTCTTCAGCCTACAGCCTATAATAGCCTAAAGCCTATCAACATACAGGTAAGTTTCAGAAAAAATACTTGAAAATTTGAAAATCTGAGAATAGACTTTAATCATGAAGTTGTTAAAAATTTTCCAGAACCTCTTTCTTTTTATTTTTTTATGTTTTCTATCCATAAATGCTGAAGCCCAAAAAGTCACTGCCTCAATAGACGATGACCCTTCAAAAGGGGACAAAAATGCTCCGGTCATTCTCCTCATGTTCAGCGATTTTGAATGCCCATTCTGCAGAAAGTTTGAGCTCACCACATTCAAGGAGATAGAAAGGGAATACATTGATAAGGGGCTTGTCCTCTTCGTCTTCAGGGACTTTCCCATTTTATTTCATCCATTTGCAAGGGAAGCAGCAAAGGCTGCCAATTGCGCAGGAAAAGAGGGGAAATACTGGGAGATGCATGAACTCCTTGTTACTGGAGAGATTAATCCTGTTGCCATAAAGGAACATGCAAAATCCCTTGGATTAAATGAAGAAAAGTTTGATACCTGTATGAATGATGAAGAAACGAATGCGGAGATAGAAAGGGATATGAAGGATGCAAGGGAATATGGAATCACAGGAACGCCATTCTTTATTATCGGCCAGAACAAAGGTGGAAAATTTTTTGAGGGAGAAAGGATAACAGGGGCACAGCCCCTTGAAACATTCAAATCGGTTATTGAGAAAAACCTGAGACTGGAAAGGATATATTTTGGGACAAATGAGTATTCACTTTCTCCTTCCTCAAAAGAAATTTTGAAAAGGCATGCTCAATGGTTAAAAGAACACCCCTCTTTGAAAATAATAATTGAAGGGCATACAGATGAAAGGGGAGACCCTCAATACAATGAGGAACTCGGCAGAAAAAGGGCAGAAGGGGCGAAGAGATTTCTAATTGAATTGGGAATTGAGGAGAAAAGAATTGAAGTGATAAGTAAGGGGGAAGAAGAACCCGTTGAAATGGGACACGGCGAATCTTCGTGGTCAAAAAACAGGAGGGTTGAGTTTATAATAAAAAGGTGAGGATTATAAGGTCGTTATTCCCTGCTCTTCAAAAATAGAAGAAAGGATGGAAATTTTTTCATTGGATACGAGTTGATAGTTTGAGTAGGGGTAGGAAACTCCAAAAATTTCCTCCTTTGCCCTGGCAAGGCGGTGAAATGGGAGGAGACGGACAGGAAGGGGTCTTTTCAGATTTTTGAGATATCTACCAATTAGAAGGATGTCTTCCTCTGTATCATTAAATTCTGGGACCACTGTAATCCTTATTTCTAAAGGAGTGTCCTTTGAGGATAGAGTTGATAAATTTTTAAGAATTATTGAATTGTCCTTTCCAATGACTTTTTTGAATTTTTCTGAATCCACATGCTTCAGGTCAAAAAGGACGAGGTCAAAGTTTTCTGCAATTGATATTTTTCCCTCATCAAAAAAGCCCGCTGTTTCAACTGCAGTGTGGACATTTCTTTTTTTCAAGAGAATGAGGCATTCATTGAGGAAATCTGCCTGTAGAAATGGCTCTCCCCCTGAAAAGGTTACCCCTCCACCTGTGCCTCTAAAAAAGTCCTCGTCCTTCATTATTTCCTGAACAAGCGATTCCGCTTCCACATCCTTTCCAACCAATCTCCTCGCCTTTGATGGGCATACATCCGCGCATAAGCCACATGCTCTACATCCATTTCTCCAGGAGTATGGAATCTCAAAGTCCCACTCTCTCGGGCACACCCTTTTGCATTCTTTACACCCTATGCATTTTTTTAAATCATAGGCAATAACTGGTTCAAAGGATTTTCCCTCTGGATTGTGGCACCATGGGCATCTGAGAAGGCACCCCTTTAGAAATACGACGGTTCTCAATCCGGGACCATCGTCCACGCATCCCCTTGATATGTCAAATATCCTTCCCTTTTTCATTAACTTCTGCAGAACTCGTATCTTGAGATGATGTCTTCCTGAATGGATTTTCCAAGGTCCGTGAAGTATGCGGAATACCCTGAAACCTTAACTATCAAATCCCTGTATCTTTCCGGATTTTTCTGGGCATCCATTAAGGTTTCGGATGACACCACATTTGGCTGGATGTGCATTCCACCCATCTCAAAGTATGTCTTTATCATTTTTGCAAAAGTAATGAGACCTTCTTCGGTTTTTATAAAAGATGGATGAAATCTCATATTCAGTGCAATTCCAGAAGAAATTTCGCGGGGTGGAAATTTTGCCACAGACCTCATTGGTCCCATCGGTCCGCAGGAAAAATCACCCATGTTGACAGGCGATACTCCATTTGAAATGGGCTCTCCTTTGAGCCTTCCATCCGGTGTGGCTCCGAGCATAAAACCGTCTATCACATGGTTTCCGTAGGAATAATAACAAACCCTGAACCTTCCTCCCCTTATATTTCTATATCTCTGTGAGATTTCATAAATCCAGTGAAGGACATTTTTAGCCATTTCATCTGCTTCCCCATCCCCCCTTCCAGATTTCGGGGCTTCGTTTATTATCCTCTGCCTCAAGACCTCATGCCCTTTAAAATTATTTCTTATTATTTTGATGAAGTCCGTTAGAGATAACTCCTTTTTTTCATAGACGAACCTTTTTATAGCAAGGAGGCTGTCAACGAGCGTTGCAAGACCTCTGACATCTATGGATGTGAAATCATACCTTGCACCCCCTTCCGTCACATCCATTGTCTTTTCAATGCAATCGTCCATCAGGGCAGAAACATAGGGAGCTGGCAAAATCTCTCTATATGCTTTATCCTTCCCTTCTGTTGCCTCCACGAGAATTTTTATCTGATGGGCAAGCTGTTTTTTAAATGCGGATATGAAGTCTTCAAATGTCTTGAAAGATGAAGGGTCTCCACAGTCAATACCTTCCTTTTGCCCTATAAATGGAGGAGGCTCTTTCCCCCTTGTAAGTGTCTGTATGAGGACAACCGGAAGGACAAGTTCATGTCCTCCCACGCATCCATGGGTATTTGACTGCCCCGATGTCTCAATGCATCCAACTATGCAGTAGTCTCTTGCATCTTCTATGCTCATCCCATCCGCAAGTAAACCCTCAATTATTGCCTCATCGTTGTAAAAGGCTATACCATTTGCCTTTCTGAATACCGCGCAGGCTCTCTTGAGGAAATCAAAGGGTGTTTTCTTTGAAATTCTCACCGCAAGCTGGTTCACTGCACCTCCTATTTCCTCGTATGCCTCAAGTATGAGATATGAAAGTTCATTTGTTCCATCCTCACCGTCCTTTTTCAATCCCCCTATTGTAACCACATGCTGGCTGTTGCCAAGCACTGCATTTGTCTCCATTCCGACTTCTGGAATTGGCTCAACATTTGACTCAAGTTTTATCAAAAACTCCTGAATTAAAGCCTTTGCCTCATCCCTTGTAATCCTTCCGCTTTTGATATCGTTCTCATAAAAGGGATAGAGAAACTGGTCAATCCTTCCTGGCGCAAACACTTCATGGGTGCCGTATTGAATCTCACCAACCAAATGGGTAATCCATGCAGACTGAAGAGCCTCATGGAATGTCCTCGGTTTATACCTTGGAACATGCCTGCAATGCTTTGCTATCAGAAGGAGGCGATTCTTTTCTTTTTCATCCTCTGTTTTTTTAGCAATTTCCTCCGACAGTTCCGCAAATTTTTCCGAATACCTTATGGCAGACTCAAGGCTTATAATAACTGCTTTTAAAAAGTTTTTCTTTTTCTCGTTATAAGGCTCCTCCACTTCTAACCTTTTAAGCCTATCTTCAGCCTTCTTGATTATTCCCTCCATTCCATTTTCAATCACCTTATTCACTCCGAGACTTAAATGCCCCTGGACATCAAAGCAGAAAACCGCAGGCGATGGATTGTTGCAGGCAAGTTCATATCTCAGAGCATGAAGGTTTTTAAGCCTTCTAAAAGTTAAAGGTGCCTTTCTGTTCGCTCCCGCTATCTTTCTTAAATTTTCCCTCCCCACATACCTCATAAATTTTATCATCCTGAAAAGCCTCTTAAAAAATCCCTGCTTTCTGTCAATAAGCCCCTTCTTCTCCCATTCCTTTGCTTTGTGGTCCCGGAGAGTCTTTCCATCCCAGTATGGAAGGATTACCTCCCGGAAGAGCTTCTTTTCTTCTTCTGTTATTAAAAATGGTCTTTGCTTAAGATGAAGTATATCCATCTCCATCTGAAGGGTTCTCAAAAAGTCTCCCCTTTCAACAGAAAGCGGTCCTGAGAGAAATTTTTCCGTTTTGCTACCTGCGAGAAATTCATCCGGGTATATGAAAATTTTCTGGTTTTCAAGGGTTTTCTTAAGAGCGAGGGCATTTCTTATTGCTGGATCCAGACCCTCGGTCTCTTTGTATGCCTGTGTAAAATGATATGCCCTCGCCATGCATACTTCGTATGGGGAGGTAAGAAGTTTCTTTTTGAGGCGCCCTATTCTCTCATCAAGAGGCATCTTAAACTACCGATAATCCAAATTTTTCTCTGAGTAAGAAGTAAGGGTCTGAAGAATAAAATCTGAGAAGGTCCAATACAGTTTCATGCTTTTCTATAAAATCCTTTACACCCTCAACGGTCTGTGGAAACTCCTGATTAAGGAGAATTGCCTCCCCGCGAACAGCATGTTCAAGATTTGGACAGGCAATAAGGGCTACCCTTCCCGCACTCATTTTTACTCCCAATAGATGCTTTTTAAAAGTCTTTAAATCTGGAACCTCTCTTAATTCACCAAGAACCTCTCCAACTTTTTTGACTATACTGCTCTTTTTGAAAAGTGGTAATGCCTTTGAAATCAATTTTGGGTCAAGGGCATCTTTATGTTTGAAATCGGGATTTGCAAGCATGATAAATCCGAGAAAGATGGAATAGGCATTCTCATCGGAGATTACCTTCACAAATGGATAACCCCTTATGGAGAGTTCAAGCATCTTTACTGAAACAAATTTCAATGTTTCAGGATTTAAAGAACGGGCTACTTTTGAGCCTATAACAAGAGAGTTTGAAGATGGGCTCAGGATTGCATCCCCTTTTAAAGGAGAGAGGTAAATCTGTATTTCCTTCACCCCCAGGAAGTTTGAAACCTCTTCAATGGTTTTCAGAAATGGATGCCCGCTCTTTGGCGATATTAAGGCATCTTTTGATGTTCCGAGAGCAAGTGAATCTATGCCTGCTACCGGAATAAAATACTCTCCTGCCACTGAGAAGAAGTTCCTTAATTCAGGGAGTTCATAGGGATGGTAAAGCTTTTCTCTGTCAACATCCTGTATGGAGCCTGAAGGGAATCTTCCTGCCTTCTCCTTTGATGCCTCATATATAATTTTTTCAACCTTGCTGTCCATATCTCCGAGAAAGTGGAGGAGGTTTACTATGCAGAAAGCACGGTCAGAAAGGTTATTCTTTTCATAGTAATAGGCGAGGAAGTGCAGGAGGTTTACCTTTGTGGGATTGGCAATAAGTACCTTCTTTGACTCCTCAAATGCCTCCTTTTCCCTTTTTAACTTTATAAGAAGCTCCGCAAGGCTTTCTCTCGCTCTCAAAAATGATGGGTCAATTGAAAGCGCATTTTTGAAAAATTCAACTGCCTTTTCATCATTTTTAACCTTATCCCTTGAAATTTCTCCCAGCTCTGCAAGAAGAGACACAGCCCTCTTTTTGTCCGTTTTTTTTAGCCTTTCTACAATTTCCATTCCAGCCTCTATAGAGGGTTCCCATTCAGAAAGCCTTTTATGGACATCGTAAAGAAGGTTCAAAACTTCAAGGTTATCTTTATCCATCTCTCTTAAAACCTTGAAGATGTCCCTTGCCCATTCGTTTCTACCCTCATCGTAAAAAACCTTTCCACATTCAAACAGAAGATTTTTTTTCTCCGGAAGTATAATTTTTAACGATTTATCTATAACCTCCTTCAACCCATCAACATTTTTCATTTTTAACCTCAACTGGAGGAGGTCAACCGCAATCTCAACATCTGCAGGATTTATCTCAAAGGCAGATGAAAATGCCTCGTGAGCCTTTTCCATCTCGTTCATCTTTTCAATAAAAATTCTTCCCATCTTGTGGAGTTTCCTTGCCCTCTCTTCCCCCTCCAGATACTCCAGTTGAGCCTTTAAAACATCAACCATCTCCTCAAAATTCCCCTCTTCCTCAAGAATCCTTTCAATTTCAAGAAGTGGTGAAAGGTTTTTATGAATTTCAAAGGCTTCCCTGTAAATCTCAATCGCCCTTCTCCTTTCTTTTATTCCTTCATATATCCTTGCAAGTTCCATCAAAACATGAGAGCCCTCTTTTAGGTCTGAAATTGATGAAACAAATTTCCTGAATGCAATCTCAAGAAGTTCATACCTTCCTGCAGTTTTTGAAAGCCTCTTTAATTCTTCAAGATATTCCCTTCTCGCAGGAAAAAGGGAATTCAATTCTGAATAGATTTCCATTGCCCCGGCAAGGTTTGAAAGGTTTTTCTCAAGAACCTCCGCACATTCTTTAAGAATCACCTCCTTCTTTTCAATTTCCTCCCTATCTGCTATGCTTCTCAATTCCTGAACATACTCACCCCATCTTTGAGAGGCTTTAAGTATCTCTGCTTTTAGATATCTTGGATATAAGGCTTCAGGATGCATTCCTGTAAAGAAGTCAAGCCACCATATTGCCTTATCATAATTTCCCAGCATTCTTTCCATCTCTGCAGCAATGAGCGGTTCCTCGTCTTCTATTCCGCCTATATCAACCTTTTTTACAATAAATTCTCTGAACATATTTCCGTTTTTTAAATTGATAACTGCCTCCTCTATTTTTGCCTCATCAATCGGAGACCCCTTAAAAGAGTTAATATAATTTTTTAAGAAATCCTCCCTTTCCTTTTCACTAAAAGAAGAAAGAAAATCCCTGACGATTTCAAACCGGGTCCTTTCAGGAAGTTTAAGTTTAAATACATCCTTTGCTATCTCCTCGGTCATTTCTTTTCGGATAATAAAAGAATAAAGAAGCAATTCATCCCCTTTTTCCAGTTTTTCATCCTCTTTAAGAAATGCATAAAAATCCTTTAATGACGGATAGATTTCTAAGATAGTTTTAAAATCAAAGTTTTTAATGGCATCTTTTTCTATTTCAATATCAGAAATGTGGGATTTCTTAATTCTTTCTCTTGCCTTCGCAAAGCACCTCTTCGCACTTGATTCGTCCTTTAACGACCGATAAATGCGCCCGCACTTCATAAGAATGAATGCTGAAAGTTCATTGTCTTTTGAAATTTCCGAAAGGCTTTCAAGGCATTTCAGTTTTTCTCTTTCATCTACTTCTTCAATTATCCTGAAAATAGCCCTTTTTCTATAATCCTCCTTATCAAAAAATTTTTTCAAAAATTTGAGAAACTTATCCTTTTTTCCAGCCTCTTTTAGAAGTATTGCTCCCTCAAAGAATACCTCATCAGCATTTTCCATTCCTATTATTTCTATCTCTTTTTCTATATATGAAATTGCCTCTTCAAATTCTCCACCTGCCCAGGTTATGTATTTCAGGATTTCAATTGCAGAAAGGTAATCGGGGATTATATTAAGAACCTTTTTGAACTCCTCCTTTGCCTTTTTTGTGTCGCCGACATAATTCAAATAGATTGTCCCATTTTCCCAGTAAAGAGCTGCGATAGTCGCCTGTTCTGAACTCATCTCAATCAACCTGTTATTAATACCTATCACCCTCTTCCATTCGCCCCTCTTCTTGTCAACCCTTTTCATTGCCTCAAGGGCAGGCAGATATGTTGGCGCAATCTCAAGAACCCTTTCGTATGAAGAAGAGGCTCTTTCAAGGTCGCCCTTTTCCAGTTCATAGACCTCACCTATTTTCATACTCAGCATAATTATGTCCTTTGGGTCGTATGCAGTTTCTATCCTTTTTTTATAAACATCAATCAGTTCATCCCATTCTTTTAGAGACGATAAAACATCAGGAAGTTTTGAGAGGGCAAACGGCTCTGAGGGTTCTATCTCAAGAATCTTCTTTAATGACTGTTTGCACTTTTCATACTCCCCGGCCTTTTCAAACATTACCGATGCATTTATGAGATAAGAGAGCATCTCCTCCTTTGTTCCTCTTTCTGATAAAGAAAGGTATAAATCTCCAGCCTTTTCATAATCTCCAGTTCTTACATACAGATTGATGAGCCTTTGAGCCACATCCCTTTTAGGATATATGGAAAAGAGTTCTTCAAGAACCTCTTTTCCCTTCTCATAATTTCCAGAGGAAGAATGGATTTCTTCCAGTTTTTCAAGCACACATATTCTGTCCTCAGGAGGCAAGAGTTTCCTCTCCTGATTCAGGACCTCTATTAACAGCTCAGTATCGCCCTTTTCCTTTACCATTTCCTCTAAAAGGAGATATGGGGTGAGAGAACCCGGTTTTATAGATATGGCACTTTTTAAAGAAGATATTGCCCTTTCCTTATCCCTTTCCATAAGGAGCCAGGCTTTTTGAAGCAAAAGGAAGAATTTGATTTCTTCATCCTTCACATTATCAATAATTCCATCAATGGCTTCTACAACCATCTGAATATCATCTGTAAGGACTCCGAGAATTTTTTTCATTGCATAGAGACTATGGGTTTTCAAGGATATATTTGTTAAAAATCTCTTTGCCCTTTCTCCATCTTTAAGATAAAGAAGGGAAAAAAGACCTGCAGAAAAAAGAATATAGCTCTTCTCTGGCTCTTCAAAAAATTCTGCAAAACTTTCCATCATCTGAACGGCACGCTCAGGGAGATTTAGATTTAAACCTGATTTGACCGCACAGGAGAGAATCTCTAAAGATGGAGTTTTGTAAGAGAGAAACTCTTCACATACCTTCAAACACTCCTCATAATTTTTAATTTCATACGAAACTTCCGCCATTTCCGTGAGGAGCAGGATTCTGTTCCTTTCCACAACTTTTTCTTTTAATTCTTTCAGAAATTCATAGAACTTTTCAGCAGAGTATTTCCTTTTTGCTGAATAGAGGAAGAACCTTAGGGCTGTCTTTGAAGCAGGATTCTGTTCAAAACAAATTCTGGAAAGTTCAAAAGCCTCATCATGCCTTCCTTCCCACAGGGCTTTAGCACAATCTGTTATGCGTTTCAAAAACAGGTCCTCTTTTTCCATAAAATTAAATCTACCCTTCTTTCAGGGATTATTCAATTTTGCTTCAGATTAAGAAAACACTGGCGGAAGGGGAGGGATTCGAACCCCCGTCTCCCTTGCGGGAGAAGCGGTTTTCAAGACCGCCGCCTTAAACCACTCGGCCACCCTTCCGTAGGATATAATAATAGAAAACAAAAAATTCATCAAGGAATCAAAAAGGTTAATTGAAGTAAAGGACAATTGGTAATAAAATAAAACTTATGAAGTTTATTATACTTGGAATCTATGTGAGTTCCCTTCTTTTTTATCTTCTCCACTTATTTTTCAACCGCAGGATTTTTCTGAAAATTGGTTTTATATTTCTGTGCATCGGGTTTTTACTCCACACATCAAAATTTCTTGCGGGAATCAATTCTCCATCTTCCTTTCCTGTTTACTATATAAGTGGAGTGATGTCATTTTTCTCAATCCTTCTTGGGGGTGTATTTATAGCATATCAAATAAGGGGAATTGTCCCTGTTTTAGGATACATAACCGTTCCGGTAATTCTCCTGTTTTATATAATTTCAATATCATTACCCCAGCGTCCCGGTTTTCCTCCTGTACTCAAGACAGTTCTTTTCCCCATCCACGCTACACTTTCCATAACAGGATATGTCTTCTTCTTTTTATCCTTTGCAACCGCTCTATTTTATCTCCTTCAGGAAAGAAACATAAAGTTCAAAATTTTTAAATGGAGTCTCAAAAGAATTCCATCGCTTGTGGAGCTTGACTCCATGAATTACAGAACTGTTCAGTTTGGCTTCACCTTCCTGACTCTTGGAATGCTTACAGGAAGCATCTGGTCTGAAAGGGTATGGGGAAGTTTATGGAACTGGGACCCGAAGGAAGTCCTCACCCTTCTCCTCTGGCTTTTATATGCTTCCTACCTTCATCTGAGATTAATTGTTGGCTGGAAGGGAAGAAAAACTGCCATTCTATCGGTCATTGGCTTTATCCTTGTCCTCATAGCCTTTTTTGGAAGGAAACTCATCCCTGGAGGATACCATGACTTCTTTTGAGGAAGAGAACATCCTGGTTCACGGAACGAGTTTCAGAACCTCTCCTCTTGATGTCAGGGAAGCTCTAACATTGAAAAAATCAGAAGATGAAAAACTTCTTTATAAAGTTAAAACAACACTTGATGTTGATGAATGTGTCATACTTTCTACATGCAACAGGGTTGAATTCATAATTTACAGAAACCATCCAGAAGAGGTAATAGATGGCATTGTAAAAATAAATGAAGAAAGGGCAGGATTTCCTCTTCAAAAGGAGCATTTTTACAATTTTTTTGGAAGGGATGCAATAAGGCACATTTTCAGGGTAACAGCCTCCCTTGATTCAATGGTCCTCGGAGAACCCCAGATAACAGGACAGGTAAAATCAGCATACGAGTCATCTTTAAAAACCGGATTCATTGGCAAAAATCTTAGAAAGGTTTTTGAAAGGGCTTTCTTCGTTGCGAAAAGGGTTAGAAATGAAACTGCTATAGGCGAAAATCCAAATTCTGTGAGTTCCCAGGCAGTTGAACTGGCAGAAAGCATTTTTGGAGACCTCTCCAGGAGGAAAGCAATAGTTATAGGAACTGGAGAGATGGGGGAGATTGCAATAAAAAGCTTCCTTTCAAGGGGAATTTCAAAAATTTACATAACAAGCCGAACAATTGAGCGTGCCGAAGAACTATGTTCAATCTATTCAGGAGAGGTGCTTCCTTTTAAAGACCTTTACAGGGGTCTTGAAGAAGTGGATATTGTTTTATGCTCTTCTGCTGCACCCCATTATCTGATAACGAAGGACGATATTAAAAATGTAATGAAAAAAAGGATGGGGAATCCCATCTTTTTAATTGACATTTCCCTTCCGCGAAACATAGACCCCGAGGCTGGAAAAGTTGACAATGTTTACCTCTATCACATAGATGACCTTCAACAGATAGTTGATAAAAATATAAAGAAAAGGAGGGAAGAGGCGATAAAAAGCGAGGCAATTGTTGAAGAAGAAGTAGAAAAATTCTTTAAAAGGATTAATGAGGAGAAAGTGGGTCCTGTTATCGCCAGAGTTTATGAAACTGCTGATTCCATAAGGCGTAAGGAACTGGAAGAACTTTTTAAAATGCTCGGGAACATTCCTGAACCCCAGAAAAAAGCAATAGAAGACTTTTCAGTAAATGTGGTAAAAAAAATACTTCATAAACCCGCTACAAAGGTGAAGGAAGTGGCGAGAAACGGGGAGCCATCCCTTGCAGAAGCCTTTTTTGCTCTTTTCGGAGAAGAAGATGAAATTGAGAGCAGGAACGAGGGGAAGTAAACTCGCACTCAAGCAGGTTGAGATCTTTCGGGATGAATTTTTAAAATTATATCCTGATATCTCTTTAGAAATTGTAAAAATAAGCACAAAAGGGGACAAGATAACAGATGCACCTCTTTCAAAAATAGGCTCTAAGGGCCTATTTGTTAAGGAAATAGAGGATGCACTTATAAAGGGGGATATAGACCTTGCTGTTCACAGCCTCAAGGATATGCCATCTGAACTTCCGAAAGGTTTAATTCTCGCTGGAGTTCTTAAAAGGGAGAGCCCTCTTGATGTGTTTATTTCGGATAAGGCTGGTTCCATATTTTCATTGAAAGAGGGAAATATAGGAACAAGCAGTTTGAGAAGAAAGGTAATAATAAAAAGGTATTTTCCCCATCTCATCTCACAGGATTTAAGGGGAAACCTTGACACGAGGATAAGGAAGATGAAAGAAGGATTATACTCGGGTATAATCGTTTCATACGCTGGTCTCATAAGGATGAACTGGGAGAATTTTGCGACAGAGGTTCTGCCTGTGGACATGTTTGTTCCATCAGGGGGACAGGGAGTTATAGCAATTGAATGCAGGGAAAAAGACAGGGAAATAATAAAAATGGTTGAAGGGGTTTCAGACAGGCAGACATCTATTGAAATCACAGCAGAGAGGGCTTTTCTTAAAATCATGGGTGCAGGTTGTCAGGTTCCAATGGGGGTAAATGCGTCGGTTATTGATGGAAGGATTGAAATGGTCGCTTTTATATCCGACCTGAAAGCGGAAAGGTTCATTCAGATAAAAACAGAGGGAAGTGTGGAAGAAGCAGAAAATCTCGGCAGAAAACTCGGGGAAAGGATTCTTGAGATGGGCGGAAGAGATATATTGAGGGAGATATATGAAACCTCTTGAAGGGAAAAGAATACTTATCACGAGACCGAGTGATGGGGCAGGAGAGATGGCAGATTATATAAAAAAGGAAGGGGGTGAGCCTGTAATTATACCCACCATTGAGCTTATAAGGATAAGGAGCCCTGAAATAGAAAAAACGATAAAAAATCTGAAGAAATATGACTGGCTCATTTTTACCAGCGCAAACGGTGTTGACTTCTTTTTTGAAATCCTTTTGGAGAATAAAATTGATTTGCGAAAACTTTCCCATCTGAAAATAGGGGTTATAGGTGAAAAGACTGCAGAGAGTTTGGAAAAAAGGGGCATCTTCCCTGACCTCCTGCCAAAAAGGTTTGTAGCCGAGTCAATTGTTGAAGAATTTAAAAAAATTCAAATAAAAGGGAAAAAAGTTCTTATTCCGAGAGCAGAGGTAGCACGGGAGGTTCTTCCAGAACAACTGAAAAGCATGGGAGCAAATGTGCATGTTCTTCCCATATACAGAACGGTTAAGCCAGGGGGATTGAAAAAGAAAATCTATGAGGAGTTAAAGAAAGGGGTTGATATGGTGGTTTTCACAAGTTCTTCAACGGTGAAGAATTTTATGGAAGTCAAGGGAATAAAAAGGTTTTTGAACCTTCCTGTTGCGGTGATAGGTCCGGTAACAGCAGAAACCCTTATGAGATATGGGCTTAAACCATCCGTCATGCCCAAAAAATACACTGCAAAATCCCTCGTTAAAGAAATCGCAAAATTTTTCAGGAAGTGTAAGTAGAAAAGAAAGGCGAGAGGGTTAAGGCTGAAGAATAGGCTGAAGGCGATAGGCTTTGTTCAGGCTTAAGGCTTTAGGCGGTAGGCGGAAGGGGGTATTAGGCTGAAGGCGGTAGGCTTAAGGCTGAAGGAGGTATTTTATTAAGAGTTTCAAAGACCAAAACTACCCCTTAAGCCCTCAGCCTTTTTATAACCCCTCCCCATTTTTTTCAATTCCCCTCTTTCGGAAAGAGGGGTAGGGGGAGATTTTTTAATGAACCCCTCCCTCACCCTCCCCAATTTTTTTCAATTCCCCTCTTTCGTAAAGAGGGGTAGGGGGAGATTTTTTAATGAACCCCTCCCTCACCCTCCCCTTACGAAGGGGAGGGAAAAAGTAATGAAGAATTCTCCCCTCTTTGAAAAAGAGGGGGCGGGGGAGATTTTTAATAAAATATTGGAGAATTTGACGAAAAAATTTAGATAGAGATAAAATCCTCCCCAACCCTCCTTTACGAAAGGAGGGAGTAAGGCAAAACGAGGAGATTTTAAGAAGATAAGGTATTGTGTGGTCTTTAAAAAATCCGAACCTCTTCCTTCAGCCTACAGCCTTAAGCCTATTCTCCCCTTTTATTTAATGAATAATCCTATTGCATAAAGAATGGTTATTATTGTCCCAAACAAGGCAATGGTTCCAACCGTCCATTTCACAAGGGATGTCATCCTTTCATACATGGTGTCAAACCTTTCGTTCATCCTGTCAAATCTTTCATTCATCCTGTCAAACCTTTCGTTCATCTCTTTTCTCAAATCATTTATTTCCTTCCTTAATTCCGTAACATCCATCTTGAATTCCTTTCTCATCTCCATAACATCCATTTTGAATTCCTTTCTCAATTCCATAACATCCGTTTTGAACTCTGCTCTCAAATTCTGAATCTCGGTTTTTAATTCCGCTACATTCTTTTCAAGTATCTCCTCAAATTCATCTCTGCTTACAGAGTGCATTCTTATTTTTTCAACAATTACTTCCTCCAGTTCCTCATATCCTTCTTCACCCAGTTTTTCCTTCAGGGTAGCCATCTTTTCCTCCTTTATTTCAGAACCATTGAAAGGATTGCCCATATAGCTGTGATGTTCAATGTTGAGAATGCAAGCATTACACCTATAAACCATAGAATTATCGTCCTTTTATCCTTCTCCATCCTTTCTATGAGTTCAACTCTTAATGACGCCAATCCCCTTTCAATTTTTTCAGTTAACTCAACCCTTAATGACGCCAGCCCCCTTTCCATCCTCTCTATCAACTCCGTCTTATCCCTCTCTGTCTTCTCATATAAAGCATTCAACCTCAATTCCAGAGTATTCAACCTCATTTCCAGTATATTGAACCTCTCATCAATATGGGCAAACCTCTCCTTTAATACCTCATCGTAGATAATTTCCAGCCTCTTCATCCTCTTCTCAATCTCTTCCATGGAAACTTCCATAATCAAATCATCTCACAAAAAATTCTTAAAGTCAAGTATTTTGAAAAAATTAAGGTTTTATATGAATTGGACGAGGTTATTTAGAATAACCCCTCCCTCAAATGAATTCGGGAAGGAGCAAAGGAAACAGAGGAGATAATTTCTCCCCTACCCCCTTCAGCCTTTTCTTACCACGGTGGCTCTGGGTTTCCTGTCCATTTTCCAGTGTTCTTTACATCGTGTTTGAACTTTGGCCAGGGAAGTAAGGATGGGGATGGAACCTGTGAACCAGTTGAAATGGCATATACATTATTGTCATCAGACCCTACCACGACCTCAAGTTTTCCATCATTATCTATATCACCGAGGGATGGGGAGGACCCCACATAATCTCCTGTTGTCCAAGACCATAGTAAAGAGCCATTCTCTCCGTTCAGGGCATAGATTTTATTGTCCTCAGACCCTACCACAACTTCAAGTTTTCCATCATTATCTATATCACCGAGGGATGGGGAGGACCACACAGTATTTCCTGTTGAATAAGACCATAGTAATGAGCCATTCTCTCCGTTCAGGGCATAGATTTTACCGTCATTAGACCCCACAACAACCTCAAGTTTCCCATCATTATCTATATCACCGAGGGCTGGGGAGGAAGAGTACACATAACTTCCTGTTTCATATGACCACAATAATGAGCCATCCTCTCCGTTCAGGGCATAGATTTTACTGTCCTCAGACCCTACAACAACCTCAATTTTTCCATCATTATCTATATCACCGAGGGATGGGGAGGAGGACACAAGCCATCCTGTTGAATAAGACCATAGTAAAGAACCATCCTCTCCGTTCAGGGCA
>Ga0207433_10004546_pt1 | contig 25473 bp, 24 predicted proteins | sample YelNatPaOPGAMG01_FD_187559 | JGI IMG/M metagenome (GOLD analysis project Ga0207433, IMG submission 187559) | Hot spring thermophilic microbial communities from Obsidian Pool, Yellowstone National Park, USA - OP-RAMG-01 (SPAdes) (version 3) | ecosystem: Environmental > Aquatic > Thermal springs... | reverse complement strand
TTAATGTCGGCCATTGTTCCTCCTTGTTGAGAATAGGTTGTTTGGACAACACCCATTCTCGGGGAAGACAATGGCCTTTTTCAATTTCAGGCCAACTTGGAATTTACAACAGTATACGGACTCAACCCACCAAGTTCCCAGAGGCATGAGATTTCGCTGCATCTTTTAGACTATCCCATAATAGATCGCTAGTTATTTTTACTGGAGACCACCAAGATACGCTGCTTTTTTTAATTTTCCCCACTTGTTCTCTCTTCATTGTATTGAATTTTCTGCTATCTGCCGTGTTTCACGAACAAGCTTGATTTTGGCTTCATCCCAGTTTCCAAGAGGTATGGCTTTGCTATTGCTAATTTCATAGACTTGGTCGGACTCTTCAATTGTTGTAAATCGATGGGCAATGATAAAAATTGTCAACCCTCTAATAATTTTTAATTCTGAAAGGAGGTTCTTGACCCATTGATCACTTTCGTTATCCAATGCACTCGTGGCTTCATCAAGAATCAGAATTTCTGGATTCTTCAAGAGAGCCCTCGCCAAGGCAATGCGCTGCCGTTGCCCACCTGAAAGTTGCACGCCGCGATCACCGATAACTGTTTCGAGGCCTTCCTGACGCTGTAATATAAATTCCCATGCTCCGACTTGATTACAGACTTTCTTTAGTTCTCCATCCTCTACCACCCTTTCCAAGCCGATGATCAGGTTGTTTCGAATAGTATCATGGAAAAGTATTGGTTCTTGGGGGACATAGGAAACATACGATCGGTATTGTTTTAAGTCAAGACAGGATAAATCAACACCATCAATCATGATTTGACCAGAGTCTGGATAATATAGACCTAGAATTAGGTCTGCTATAGTTGTTTTTCCTGTTCCCGAAGGTCCAATCAGCGCCACTATCTGACCTTTCAAAATATCAATATTTACACCATCAAGTATGACTCTCTGGCCATCGCGGCAATAATGAACATTTATTAAGCGAATATCCTTTTTTAAACCTGAAAATGGAAGGTTTCCATTAGGTTCAATTTCCATTTCGCTCTCTTTTAAAAATTCAAATATTCTACTTATGCTGGATTTGTTGGCTAAATAATCCGCTCCAAGAGAAACCGCGCTCTGAACTGTTGGAAGTAACCGAATGAAAGAAAGCACGAAGGTTCCGAGCAATGCAACAGATAAGTTAAACTTTATTGATAACCAGATAATGATGCTCAGGACCATAACAGAAATGGGTTGAATAATAATACCTGGGCTATTCGACCAAAAGGCCGTCCATTTCCATTGATCCCGGACTGAGGCACTATCAATTCTAAAACGTCGGTCAATGGGATCCCCCCAGTTATTGGCATTAACGAGTTTCTTTGCATGCAATCCTTCAAGAGCACAATGTTGGGAGTCTTCTAGTGCCTTCGTATAGGCTTTTCCAAATTTGTGGGCCTCTTTCCCTATTCGACTGATAAGAGGACTTATGCCGAATCCCAACAAAAAAGCCACAAGAGTAAGCTTCCATGAAATCCAAAGCGCAAATCCTCCGTATACAGCAACTGTTAACCATTGGGCAATCATCTGAATCAGTGCGAAGAATGCTTGGGCGGTTCGTACAGTATGTTCATTCAATACGCTAAGAAGAACTCCTTGACGCTTTCCATTAATGAATTCCATTTTTGAATCAAGAAAAGAACGAAATAATTTTGCTCGAAATTCATATTGTAAATGCGCGGCCATTGTCACACTTAGATACCGTTGCCACATGATTAGTCCAGTTTTTAATAAAAACAGGAAGGAGAGTAAAAAGAGAAATGTAGATAAAATGGGTGGCAAACCAATTATTGTTACAAAAGAATCCAATAAGCGAGTTATAGTTGAAGATTCTTCAAATTTATTGCCTTGAAACAAATCAATAATTGGAATAAACAGTGAAAGTCCAAATAATTCGAGCACATTAACCACAAGAATAAGCCCAACTAATTCAAGAAATTTTGATGTTTTTACAGTTCCTATCAATTTAATAAACACTTTTTGATCCTTTTTCTCTGTCGAGCCTTGTTGCAAAAATAAAATCGGGAACCTATGAAAAAACCAGCGATCCTTTTCTCCATCCCCTGACATTGAATGAACGAAACGAAGCGATGAAAACTGTGATCAGAACCGGCCCGAACGTCTTCCCGCATATCTTCGGCAATTCCTATGGACGGAGCTTCCCGGTGGCCTTTCTCCCTTCATCCCGGACAAAGGGCCAAGCCAGAGATCGCCAAATTTCGTTTTTTGCTCACGGCTCTCCAGAGCTTCAGGAAGTTGTGGGCGGTGCAGATAAGCTTCCATTCCGATGCACACGCCGAAAGTCCTCGCCGCATGAACCGGGTCGCGCCCTGGACTGTTTTGATCTGGCCGAAGACTCCCTCCTCTATGGTGCCTCGTCGTTTCAGGATCTCCCTGGCTTGATCGCTGTGCATCTTCTCTCCGAACGGCGTAGGAGGTTTTTTCTTCGGTTCGGCTCCATCTTTTCTCTTTCGACCCCGGGCCTTTCGAAAGGGGCTGAGAAAGAACTCCGTCCTTTCCGTCGTTCCTTTCGCAATCGCCTCTTTGTTCCAGTATCCGGTATCGGCCACGACTTCCCGGGACCTCTCGTCAATTCCTGCTGTTTTTAGGGTGTGTCGGGTCGCTTCCAACATGGGAGGAGTTGATGCGGGTCGTTGGCCTCCTGGGTGACCACAGCCCCCACGATGATCTGGTCTTCATTCACTACGATCTGGGTATTGTACGCCTGCACATATCCTTCCTTGTGGCTTTTCATAATTCGGCTCTCCGGATCGGTCGTGTTGGCCTTGAGGGTTTCGGGATCGACCGGGGCCTCCTTGGGATTTCGGCCCCTAAGGTCGCCGGAGGTCTCTTCCTGCTCGGTCCGGTTTTCGACTTTTTCTTCCCTTTCCCGTTCAAGCTGCTCCGCCTTGGCTTCAAGGTCGGCCAGACACTTCCGGACCCGGCTCTTTCGCTCTTCCTTTTGGGCCAGAGGCTTGGGAAGGCGTTTCCCGTCTCCCTCTCCCGTCCTAGTTTCCTCCCGATCCGCCGTCTCCGCTTCGGACAACCACCCCTTTACCTCCTCCCGGAGGTGAGCGACCGTCCGGTTGTCGTCCAGAGCCGCATTGGCCTTGATCTTGTATCCGTCCAACGCAACGCGCCCCACTTTGACCAACCCGGCCTTCTTGCAGAGAAGAAGAATCTTGGGAAAGAGGTCTTCCAGTGCCGCCCCATGCTTCTTCCTGAACAGGGCAATGGAGGGGTGGTCCGGAAAAAGCTGGGCCCAGATCACCCGATAGGCGATATCCCGCACGCACATCTCCTCGATCTTCCGACTCAACCGCTCTCCCTGGCAGTAGGCCTAAAGAAGAAGCGCCGCCATGATTCGAGGATCAAGACCCGGCCGTTCCCGGGAGTCCCTCTCCGGAGAATGATCGAAGGCCGATAGATCCAGGCCTCCACCGTTTCAATCAGGAAATAGGCGATATCATCCTCCGGCAACCAATCCATCATGTTTGGCGGAAGAAGAAAGCTTTGGGAGCGATGCTTCGTTTTGTAAAAGCTCTAGATCAGAAAAGTTTTATTTTTCTTGATCAAGGCCAGTAATTCCTTGATCGGTTGATCGAGAGGTTTATTGTACCGCCACTCACATTCTTTGAGCTGGAGATCGTAGTTCTTCTTGACTCAGTTGAATTTGCTCAAGCGACGTTTGGTAAAACTCCAGAAGGCTTCGATTCCGTTGATGTGCACCCCGTGGAGTGCGAAATGCTGGCTCTTGTTTATCCGGAGATGCTTGTCGTAACCGACGTCGACCAAGCCATCGTAGCCTTTCCATCCATCCGAGTGCACGACGCATTCGGGATCCACACGTCCCCGGATGATGTCCTGAAGCGTCTTGGCCGAGCAGTCAGCGACGATTTCGGTATAGACCCGGCCGTCTCGCTCATAGATTCCAAACACCGGCTGCTTGAGTGTCCCGCGGCCTCTCTTTCTCGGTCCAGGCCGTCCCCGGACACGAGAAGGACCGAAGAAGCTTTCGTCGACCTCGACCACACCCACAAACTGGGCTTTTTCCTCAGTCTGGTGGGCATGGATCAGGGTCCGGAAGATCCCGAAATAGCGATTGACGGTCTTCCGGTTCAGTCCCAGCAATTGGGCGGTTTTCGTTGCATCGATATCGATGCAAAAACATGTGACGATTTTTTTGACCCGATAGGGGCTGATTTTCCCGTATTTAAACATTTCTCCAGACTGTCAGAAAATTTCTGATAGTCTGGAGAAATGTAAAAATTCGCCACGGGACCCATCCTGGAAAGAGGTGTGTGTGATTTCCCTACCAGGAGCGAGTATATAATAAATATCTTTGCACTACATTATCTTATGCGATTAATCCTTGGAAATTATTTTTGCAACAGGCTCTTTCCTGATTTACAAATTTCTTCTTCTAAGATTGAATGATAACTCAATGTTACATCATCTTCTTTCAGGTAATTGCTAACTATACTTTTTGCTCTTTTGGTATTAAAGGACAACCCTTGAAGATAAACTTCCTTAGTTACTTTTGTCACTAGAATTGGTCTCCCCATTAACCCTAGGAGAGACTCTGAAAAACCTTTCCGTTTGATTTTTGTGAAATCAGGATCATCAATTAGTAAAAAGGATTTTTCTGATACCAAACATTGATCAAGCGCCAACGACATATGTCCAATCACAAAATTTGCATTTTGAATCAAAGGCAATGTCTGCGAGTAGATTAATTGCCGCCCATTGAATCTGTCTTGTTCATATTGATACTTTCCCGATGCGGCAATAATAACTGGTCTGCCGCTCCATAATTCGATATCATCAAACAGCCGGTTCAACCGAGAGTAATAGGCATCTGGATTAAGGCAAATCTCATATCCTAGAAGTCTGGCGTCAGGTGGATAAGCTATATTTTCATCAACAAAAAGATTATATGACTCCCGTATCATAGGCGGGGCTTTTTGCCAAAGAACTTTTATAGAAGGAACACTAATAAAATGAGCATTTGGGAATAATTTCATGGATTGAATTCTGCCTATACTGCCAGAACCAATAATTCCATATGGTTTTAATCGTTTATTCAAAAAGCGTTGCCTATATAAATTTATATAATTTTTAAATTGAATATAAAGGTTGGATGATTCAATATCCGTATCAAAATGTTGAAGATAATAAAGAATACTTTTTCGATTTAACTCCTCAAAAATCCAGTCATCTTTGACGAGTTTAAAATAGCGACTTAAATTCCAGACCATTACATCCTGCGTTAATGTACTTATTGCATATTTAACCTCATCCAAATGAGTAAAAATTTTATGATTAGGTCCGATATAGCGATAGTTTTCACATCCACTATAATATTGGTCCAAGTTCTCTTTAGACCAGAAAAGAGGAGTTAAATCCCAAAATTCAACATTAAATCCATTTTTTTGGAACCATCCTGCATCAAGTTTTTCGCCAAATATCCTGGATATTGGTAATGAACTCATAAAAATAAGTTTTATTCTATTAATCATTATCAAACCTTAATTTAAATAGGATTAAGTCCATTTACTGCTAAGGGAGTACTCCTGGTCAAGTAGACCAAAAAAAAAGTTTGTTTAAGGTAATAACCGGGGTCCCAAGATCTCTTGATTTTTCTCCTGCTGATTTCAGGAGGGCTTTCCCAGATAAATCTCTCTGGGAGTCTTATAGTTCAGAGACTGATGAAGCCGTTGTTCGCTGTAGAACCGGAGATAGCCATGGATTCCGGATCGCGCCTCTCGAACCGATTCATATTCACTCAGATAAACGGCTTCATATTTGAGCGATCGCCACAATCGTTCGACAAAGACGTTGTCCAGAGCCCGACCTCGACCGTCCATGCTTATTTTGATTCCCCGGCTCATCAGAGCCTTTATCCACCGACGGCTGGTGAACTGGGACCCCTGATCAGTGTTGAGGATCTCAGGAGACATTTTTCCGATAGGAAAAGCCCGATCGAGAGCCTCCATGCAGAACTCGACATCCAGCGTCGGAGACAAGGACCACGGTAAGACGTATCGGCTATACCAGTCCATAATGGCAACCAGGTACAGGAATCCCTGCCTGAGCCGGATGTCGGTAATGTCGCTGCACCACACCTGATCGGAGCTGGGATCGGAACTCCCCGAAGCAGGTAGGGGAACACCTGAGGCTCCGGATGGGGCGTGGACAGCCGAGGTTTCGGATAGATGGCTTCGAGCCCCATGAGCCGCGCATCAGCCGGCGAACCCGTTTGGGGTTGACCGGATGGCCTTCTTTCTTGAGCCAGGCCGTCATCCGGAGAACCCCGTAAAAGGGTGTCCGGGTGTATGGCTCGTCGATCAGCCGCATCAGGTTCCACGTCTCTTGAGAGATTGGAGCAGGAGACCGATACAGACCGGATCGGTTCACGCCCAGAAGCTCACATTGACGCCGGATGCTGATCGACGGACACTCCGGGTCGATCAGGCTTCTCCTAAGGGCGAGATCCTGTTCCGAGTTTTTTTTCAGCCAGTCCAGTTCGACCTTCCGTTGTCCGATCTGGCGGTAGAGTTCTTCCCGGAGAGCTTCTTCGGAAGCATGGCGTTATTTCATCTTGTCCGAAAAACCTCGGCCAGTTCCGCCACGGCCTGTTTCTTCCAGCGGACGACCTGGTTGACATGCAACCCAAACTGAGAGGGGATCTCGTTGATCGTCATTTCTCCCCGGATGGTGGCCAAAGTGATCTTAGCCTTGAAGACGGGACTAAACTTTGTTCGAGTGGCGCCCACGGCTCCTCCTTTTTATTTCCTGGGTCACCGCTCATTTTACTACCTTAATCACTGGGCCACTTTTTTGGGAGTATTACAGACAAAGCTGCTGGGTGGGGGCCATTAAGGTAATTTCCTATCGATTGATTTTAAATCGCAAAAAATATGATTGAGGAAAGATTGAAATTAAAGAGTTAGTCTGAGGATTCGCAATTCTGTCCAGAAAAAATAATTATGAATGAAATAGAAAAAAATTCAACAGGATAATTCATGGTGAATTTAGACTTTTGGGCAAATTTTAAGAAAGGACACCCGTTTCATTATTATTCCAGAAAATACAATAAATTTTTTATCATTCAGACAAAGAGGAATAATAAAACACTTCTTCTTTAAGGTTAGAATGTATATGGTTTAAAATATGGATATCCCTTTCAGGGGCCGTAGGTTTTATCTCCTGCAAAATTTTCTCTGTTTCTGTACCAACTTTCAAATTGAGTTTCTCGGCTAAACCATAAATGGTATCTTTCGGTCTATTAACTAATTGCTTATATTTTACTTTTGTATAACCAATAATATTGTTAATACTCTCATTTATCCTAATATAATAATATGCTGCACGATCAAGTTCTGATAACTTTGTCCAAAGTTCATCATCTTTTTTCCGAACCCAGAATGGAACCTTAATCTGTTTGTAAGTTCTAAAAGGCCATATTAAGCTATTATTGACATTTAGTTCACTGAACCATTTCTTCTTCAAAATGGAGTTTAATGTTCCTACAGCATCTCGCACCATAATAACCACACGCATATTTGGATAATATTTAATTAATTTTGGAATATAAATGGTAATATCAGGCATTTTATAAGCTATTGTTCGGTGTTTTGAAAGAATTTCTGCCTCGTTTTTTGATAGACTACATTGAAGACGGAATGCCACTTCTTTCTCTGATTTTACATTATAAATAGAACTATCATCTGAACGGTTACAATTAATCGCTCGTCCTGCGATTGCGTTTAACATGAAATCTTCATACAGATATGTTTCATAAAGTATTCGCCAGTCTTGTTCTTCTAGGTGATTTATTAATGGAAACAGGGAAAATAACATCGGAGGTTCATAAGAATATTCAATACCATCAAATGAGTGAATAATTTTCCCCATAATTGTAGTACCACTGCGGGCAGTACCTGATATCAAAATGGCATTGGAAACCGAAAAATGCGCTTTTTCAGAAATTTTTAACATCCGTGTTTCCAACCCGTCCAATAGGTTCTAGTTTGTATTAGCAAATTTCCTCTCATCATTATTACATTAGATTGTTCTTTAAGCATTTATTTCCAAAAATCCTTTGATAATTTTTAGGCCTGTTATTCCGCTTTTTTCGGGATGAAACTGACATCCGTAAACATTTTCTTTTGCTACAGCAGCAGAAATTCGGAAATTTCCATAATAGGTATCTGATAACCGATGCCCTTCGTCATCGGGAATAGCTGTAAAAGAGTGAATAAAATAGCAATATTCTTTTTCGCTTATATATTTCAAAATTGATGAACCCCACTCACGACCCCCTTGTGGACGTATTAATTCACTCCATCCTATGTGCGGGACCTTGAAAGAAGCGCCTGTGATTTCTAACGGTTCTATGGGGATGATTTTACCCTTAATTATATTCAGACCATCGTGCCTTCCAAACTCAGTACTTTCAGTAAATAGCATTTGCATTCCAAGACAAATGCCCAGCAAAGGTCTCCCACTCGCTGCGTATTCTCTTAGGGGGTCGATCAGACCACGTTCGCAAAGACCCCTCATTCCGTTTAAGAATGCCCCTACCCCTGGCAGCACTAAACTCGACGCAGATAGGATATCTTGTGGTTTGTCAGTTAATTTAACCTCCGCTTCGAAATACTTCAGTGCTCGAACTACGCTGAAGATATTGCCAATCCCATAATCAATGACAGTCACAATTTTTGACATACGAATAATTCTTTCCCTTCACACAACGGACTGAAATACCTCGTTGAAGAGCTTCTTCTTTAATAACTGAGAGTTCGAGTCGATCATAGTGAAGTACGTCAGCCATAGCTACAGCATTTGCATGACCATTTTTGCAAACATCAATAAAATGATCAATCGATCCCATTCCGCCACTAGCTATAACTGGAATTTTTGTTTTTTCTGTCACAACTTTGACTAATTCAATATCGAAACCATTCCGGGTGCCTTCTTGATCCACAGAGGTGAGAAGAATTTCTCCCGCTCCTAGGCTAACAGCTTTTTGGACCCAGTCAACAACATCAAGACCCGTTCGCTCTCTGCCATTATTTGTAAAAACTTCCCAACGACCAATGCCAATTTTTTTTGCTTCGACAGAGAGAACCATGCACTGAGATCCAAACATCCGGGATACTTCGGTGATTATTTCAGGGCGTTGAACTGCAGCTGTATTGATCGCTACCTTATCTGCCCCAGCCCTTAATAAATCTCGCACGTCTTCAACCGAGCGTATGCCACCTCCGACTGTTAGCGGGATAAATACATTTTGAGAAGTTCGGCTAATAATTTCACAAAGGCTATTGCGTCCATAGAGACTCGCTACAACATCCATATAAATCAATTCATCTGCCCCTTGCTCGTAATATCTTTGAGCATATTTCTGTGGATCACCAACAATCCGCAATCCTTCAAGGTGTACGCCCTTGATTAGATTAGGTCCCTTGATATCAAGTCGTGGAATCAATCGAATACTTGCCATATATCAAACCCCGGAGTTCCAAACTTGGTAGCGCAATTTCCATTCGCCATCTTCATACTTCCATAAATGTGGAGATCGAAATGTATCAGCTAGGTGCATGAAATATTCATAATCCATAATCGGCTGCTCAAACATCTTTGAGGCTATAGGGAATTCATTCGATGGGATGCTTAGGTAGCGGAAAATTTCATCAGAAAATCGCTCGGGAAACTCACCATCAAACCTCTTAACAAGAGCAACTCCTTCGTCACGGTTAATATCACCGGAACGAATCTCCTGAGCTGCATCATAAGTTGCACGACCAATCCCAAATTTGATGAAAGTTGTGTAGTAATGAAAATCGTCAATACGATCATCTATACTGTTATATTTACTATAAGTTCCTGGTGTGCGCTCAGGAGAAGCTTGGAACCCTCCATGTTCAACTGCATAGTAATAACAACTTTGCGGATGCCATTTAAGATAATAGCCTAAATAGTGAACATTGATTTTTTGATCCTCAATATGGTCAGGATTAGCTGGAAGATAAGGTTGCAACTCATGATCATCGACACCAAAATAATTTTTTAGGTCAGCAAGAGATGTTCCCCCAAGATAAATATTGGATTTATCAGCAGCAGTGAAGTATGACCAGTCACGCTTGGATGTTTGGGTATCAGCAATTGGATTTCCATATTCAGCCTCATTTTCTCCATAAAAGACAAGGGAAATCTTATGTAATAATGCCATTTTTGGAGCAAGGGACTTTTGTCCAAACATAAAGGGTTGAAAGGGATGGAACAGATTTTCCACTGCTAGCCGTGTGATCAGACGATGAACTTTTCCGTTTGGGGTGCATAAAAAATTATCGAATCCAGCATGAACCCAACTTTGGAAATTATTCCAGCCCCATTCGGTATAGATGTGGGGGGCCCAAGTCACGGTTAATGGATGCATCTTATATTTATATTTAAGAATATGCGAAGCAAAAAAGCTGTCCTTGCCACCAGACCCCGGCACTATACAGTCGTAAGAACCATCCTTACTTCGATGTTTGTCGCACAAATCCTGAAGTTGGCGCTCACGTTCATTCCAATCAATGATGCTATTTTTCTGTTCGGACATTTTACAAGCATCACATACCCCATCCTCATTGAAATGAATCGTTGATTTTTTGCTACCTTTTGTATGGGCATACTCGATCGCAGAGTTTGGACGTTGATTTGATATAATACATTTCCTGCAAAATTTGACCTCATTTGGAAGTCCATAATAGGAAATGTGAGGGCCTGATTCCCGTTTGAATGGTTCGATATCAAATTCACGACGACGGGGGTAAAAGGACATTTTTCTATCTCCTATGGATTTTCCGAAATCTTACAGTCCCCACCCATCATCGACAATGAGATTTTGCCCATTAATAAACCGTGAGTGGTCAGAGAGCAGGAAGAGCAATGTTCCTGTTAAATCGTCAGGGTCCAACATGCCTTTGGACAAGCAATCATTTTTGTACCGGTGAAGAAATGAAGTCGGTTGTTTATCCAAAATACCTCCGGGGCTTATGCAATTAACCCGGATATTTTGACCTTTACAGTATTTCGCAAGATACCTTGTAATAGCAATAATCCCGGCTTTTATCGCGCTATATTCGATCGGAGAAACCATAGCCGTTCCTTGATAATGATCAAACTTTGGAGCTGCAACACCTTGAATGGAGGCAATATGAATCAGCGTACCCCAGCCCTGTTTGCGAAAAAAGGCGATCATGCGTTGGGAAAATAGAATTGCTCCTCCAAGTTGGTGAGACAAATCCTCCCCAAGACCTTCAGGCTTGAGATCCTCAAATTTCGCCCCCCATTGTGGCGAGCGCGGGTAGGCACTATGGACTGCCGAATCGATATGGCCAAATCGACTGATTCCTGCTTCGATAAACATATCTATTGCATCAGGCTTTGTGGAATCGACTGAAACAAATATTGCATTTTCCTTGCCAAGATCTTTTTCAACGGCATATCCTTTGTCTTCAGCCACGTCACCAAGAACTACACGACCACCCTGGTGAACAATAGTCCGCGCAAATGCCGAACCAAGAAGTCCAGCAGCACCGGTGATTGCAACTACATGATTATGAAGGTTCACAACTCTCCCATTTTTTTATTAAGGTTTCGGCCACAAAAAAATCCAATTCAGTATCAATATCAAGCGCTCGCTCATTTGGGACCAATACCCCTTTCACTCTACCTTCAAAAACACCACATGCACTCAGAATAAACTTGGGTCGCGTGACATAAGCAACCGTTGTCATGTCATATGACTTGGGAACGTCCTGCCGACGAGTATAGACACCATTCCCTTGATTCAATAGTTGAATATGATCACCTTCCCGTCGAACCATGTTAAACCAGGGACTACGTGTCGTCTCGGTCATGGTAACAACGATATCAGTTTCTTCATCCAATTGCTCCAAACAGGAGTCGATATCTCTGACATTACGGAATGGGGACGTTGCAGGAAGACTTACAAAGATGTGAAATGATTCGCCACGATCATTTAACCAATTTACCGCATGACGCCAAGCTTCCCATTCCGGAGAGTCATCTCGGGCCAATTCGTCTGGGCGAGGGATGATCTCAGCCCCATAAGAGAGGGCTGTTTTTGCAATATCATGACTGTCGGTCGATACGAAAACTTTTGAAATAGCAGGGACTTTTTTGGCGATATCAATTGAATGGGCTAACAACGGTTTACCTGCGAGAGGACGAATATTTTTTCCAGGGACCCCTTTTGATCCACCCCGGGCAAAAATAAATGCAAACGTCTTCATGATAAGGACACCTTGCAACCCGTTTTGTGTGCTTTTTGTACCGCTTCAATCAGATACAAGACAGCCGCACCATCAGTCAGGTTGACGATCGGGGAAACATCCATTTCTACACAGGTCAAGAAATGTTTGATCTGAGATCGATAAAGGTGATCGCGATCATTTTCAAAGGTTTCTATTTTGGGTGATTTACCCGGTGTTTGCCAGATCACTTTCTTGGAAAGGACATTCCAATGAAGTTCCCCTTCGGTGGTTTGAACAATACAACACCGAGTTGGAATGCGACGATTGAAGTCTAGATGTACGGATAGTGTCACGTCCCCGGAATAGACAAGCATCAAATCAACAGAGTCCTCAACATCAATACCAAGAGTGCCACTTTTCACCAGCCGGGCTTGGACTTCAATGGGTTTACCAAAAAACCAGTGCAAATAGTCAAGTTCGTGACTTAACTCATACAAAACACCACCGCCCAGTTCTGGTAAGGCAGATACAGTTTTTCGATAATCTTGCTGTGGTCTCCACTCCGGAAGGAATGAACCACATACGATATCCACATGGATTATCCTTCCAATTATAGGATTTTGAAGACAATTTTTAAAATACTGGGCGGCAGGATCATACCGGAGCACATAACCAACCAATCCTTTTATACGGTTTCGGGATGATGAATCGATCAGCCTTTGGATACCATCGGTAGAAAGCGAAAGTGGTTTTTCGACCAAAATATGCACTCCGGCTTCGATGAAAAGCATAGATTGTTGAAAATGTAAATTGGCAGGAGTTGCTATTATTGCAGCCTGCGCACCTTCCGCAATAGATTCTTCGATTGTAGAGACACATTTTGAAGCCAATGCCTCTTCCGGATATTCTCCACCATGACCAGAGCGTACCAGAGTGATCGAGAGATCCGGGCGCAAATCACGTAGCAATCGCAGGTGCCGCCTTCCAATGCTTCCGAGTCCAACAAGGGCCACACAATTTACATTCATTCAATTCCAAGCTTCATAGGATTTGTTCTATTAAGAATTTTCTGGGTAGGCAATTGTCAGGGATTTGCTCGGTTCCTCGCCATTTACTGTTTTGAAGAAGGAGGATTAGGGGATGGTTGTAAAAATTCCAGAGTTTCAGAGTGAATATAATCCTCGGGTTTGCCAACATCGAGCCAAATCTCATGCATTGGAAATACGATTGTACGATGTTTTCCTTCTTTCAATCTATCAAAAAGGGATGGCATGTCACATTTTTCATTTATAATAAAATATTTAAGTGATGTGGGATCAAGGACATAGATTCCAGCATTGACTTGTGTACGATAAATTGGTTTTTCCTCCAAACCTACCAGATCGATTCCATCAGTTTGGACAACCCCTAATGGGTGTTGCCATTCGTATTGACGCACTGCCATGGTTGCAATGGCTTTATTGGTGACATGATAGTCCAAAATATCTCCATACCGAATATTTGTAAGAACATCTCCATTGGTGACGAGGATTGGAATACTTGGGGGAGGCGTCAACAGACTCAGCGCACCAGCAGTACCAAGGGGCTGAGTCTCATGTAAGTATTTGATTTTTACACCAAATCTTCTTCCATCTTCAAAATATTTTTCAATTATGTGTCCGAGATGCCTGATAGAAATAATAAAATGACAAAAACCCTCATTTCTTGCCCGCTCAATGATATGTTCCAACATCGGCTTGCCGGCAACAGGCAACATAGGTTTGGGACAGTGTTCGGTATGTGGTCTTAACCGTAAGCCCTTACCCCCTGCCATGATAACTATTGGATTTTCACGACAACGGTTCTCTGTCGATTCTTCCCATAATTGAATACCAATTATGTGAAATTCAGAATCAACGACTGGAATCTGGTGCAACCGATTAAGATTCATTAACTGAAATACTGACTCACGAGAAATATTGGCATGGACCACAAATGGTTCCCGATTGAAAACCTTTTCCACCGAATGTTCCAGTGTAAAACCTTTCAGCAAGGCTCTTCTGATGTCTCCGTCTGTAACGGTTCCCAATAAGCGACGAGAACCATCTATAACCAGAGCGATTTGCATCGCTCCACGATTGATTACTTCGATGGCTTCCCGGACGGTTGTCGAAGGTGGGATAAGAATTTGTGAGACATCATTCATTTTTCTTTCAGGACCTCAGATAAATGGATCTAATGGTCGCTCAGTAATATTAATTAAACCATGGTCAAATTGATCGGCAATGCGATTGAATGCTATAGACCGACAATTACGACATTGTCCAGTAATAAATTGATGATCCAAAGCTTCAATTATTTTAAGATGACGTTGAGAATTCCATATTTCCGAAAATTTGGAGTCATTCAGGTTCCCAATCATGAAGTCCGGGTTCCCGATGTGAGGTTGACAAAGCCATATTCCACCACAATAATTCACAAATACATTACCCCGAATATGAATTGCCGAACACCCTGCTTCAGGATTTTTCATTCCTAATCTGTAGTCCGACTGAGAATAATGGTTTATTTTTTTGTCAAGAAGATTGATAGCATTTGTGAATTTTGGATCGAGGAGCGAGAAATTTTCTGAAATCAGACGAAAAATTTCCTTCTGCTCGGAAACCCCTAGCCCTATGCCTCTCATTTCATAATCAATCGCTGGAATAAAAATAATATAATCGTATCCTGCTATTTTTGCCTGCTTGTAAATTGATATAATATTTCTGAAATTGATATTGTTAAGAACACAACGAGCCCCGACGATTGTCTGAGAATCCGATTTGATAAACTCCGGAAGAGACCATTGACGGTCAAAAAAACGACTATCCGTTATTTTTCTATACTCGTCATGATCGGTAGAATACACTGAAACAGCTATATAATTCATGCGTTGTAGAATATCGAGATGTTTTTCCGATAAAGCAACACCATTTGTTATCAGGGAGACCTCAATTCCCTTGTCGACCAACTGGCGAGCATAGTCATCCCATTTTTTAATCAGGGTTGGTTCTCCTCCTCCCGAAAGATAGACAGCTGAAGCTTTCATGGAGATCAGGTTGTTGATCACATCCTGAATTTGGTCTTGAGTCAGGCTTCCTCTCGATTGGCGCCGGCTTCCATAGGAACAGTGCATGCAATCGTAATTGCAATCAGATGTCCAGTGAAGTTCTATGGCAACAGGAGGGAGATTCTTCTCATTAAGATCTTTTCTGGAAAGATAAATCGGGAGATACTTTTCACTGGAAAGTAGTTGCTTAATGTCGATGAACATAATTATTTGCCTACCATTTTGATATTAATAATAGAATGTTTTTAATTGTAATCAATCCTTGTAAGAAGGGCAAAAAATTACGATATATTTCCCTACAATTGTGATTACTTACCATCATATCCCTACATTTCATTCAATTGATCATTATTATATCATATTAAGTTCTTAAGCCGATTACTATATCCAAGGTCACCGAATTTGTTTTGCAGGGATACCGGCAATTTTCGCACCGTCCGGGACATCACGGATCACCACAGCACCGGCAGCAACCAGGCAGTCTCGTCCGATAGCTATTCCCTGAAGAACGGTCGCTCCTGTCCCGATATGAGTATTGTTTCCGACTTGAATGCCACCGGAAAGTGTAACGCCTGGAGCTATATGAGTATTTTCTCCAATGTGACAATCGTGATCCACTGTGGAGTTGGTATTAATAATAGTGTTACGCCCGATGGTGCAGCCAGTCTGAATTACAACGCCCGCCATAATCTGTGCGCCTTCGTCAATTGCAATACCGGATGCTATGATTGCAGATGGGTGTATTACATTTACAAAGGAATATCCCAAGTCTTTAAAACGTTCAAACAATAATCTTCGCCATGGATTAACACATATGGAGCCGATTCCATTAACCAAACGAACCGATCCCGGTGGATATTTCATCACTTCATCATCCATACCCTTAATAGGAATTCCCAATATCAACTGATCCTTTTTTGAAGGATCAGAATCGGTAACGAGAAGTATTTCTACAGAATTCAGAATTAAAGCGTCAATCAATACCTTGGCATGTCCACCGGCACCTAGAATAATTACAGGGTAATTCAAAACTTTATCCGTTCATCGGGTAGATAGTCCCTGTCTGAAACTTTGTCGAGCCAGTCCCAATAATGGATGGGGCTGATTCCGTCTCCGGGTCGTTTGACCGTAAGATTATTTGGGGTAAAGGGTTCACCTTTGTGAATGGGTTGGGAGGCTACTAGACTTTTTCGGGCAACCAGCCTGTTTTTCATCTCCGAGGGAGAGGGGTGTTTAAGTGAAGCTCCCATCGACAATTCCACTTCTCGGATAGATTTCACCATCCGTTTCAAATCATCAGGTTCAATGCTGGCCTTGTGATCTGGTCCTGGAAGATCGCGATCCAACGTGAAATGTTTTTCGATGATTGTTGCCCCCAAGGCTACTGCAGCGACGGGAACCGAAATTCCTTCGGTATGATCGGAATATCCGACCGGAATACGAAAGGTTTGATTAAGTATTTCTATGGCGCGTAAGTTGACTTCCGAAAATGGAGCAGGATATTCGGTGGTGCAATGCAACAATGTGAGCTTCTCTTTAAGAAAATTCTGACCTTTTTCAGATCCATATGCTTCAAGGAATGAGTTTAGACAAGGGGGAATATCAGACCTTATGTAACCAAATGCAAGAATCCCAAGGGCAGTTTCGATATCCCCAAGGGTGCTCATTCCTGTTGAGAGAATGATGGGCTTTCCGCTTCGAGCGGCCTTGAGAAGCAAAGGGCCGTTCGTGATCTCTCCTGAAGGAAGTTTAATCTTATGAAGGTCAAGTATGTTGACAAGAAAATCCAAACTCTTGATATCAAAGGGCGTAGATAAAAATTCTATACCAAGTCCTTTACAGTGCATGAGTAATGCAATATGGGACTCTTCATTCAATTCCAACTTCTTAATCATATTGTATTGAGGTTCTGTGGATGAAGTGGTTTTTTTCTGGTATTCGGCTTTTGGAGCAAATCGACTTACGAGATTATCGGCTTTGAATGTCTGAAATTTGACAGCATCCGCTCCTGCTTCAGCCGCAACTTCAGCTAACTCTAGTGCTGTTTTCAGAGAACCGTTATGGTTGACTCCGGCTTCGGCAATAATATAAACACTTTTATTCATGAAAAATCGCCAAATCGAAGAATTTCTTTTTTAGCAAAGAGGACGGATTTTCGATTTTCTTCAAATAATTTTTTATTCGTAATGAACTCTTTCCATCACCATAAGGATTGATTATGTTAGAACAATTCATATTCATGGCGTCTGAAATAGCGTTTGCTATAGATTTGGAGTCAGGGTCGCAACAAATTACTGACTTGGCCATTAGTCTCCCCTTTTGGCGATCGCCGATGTTGACAGTAGGTTTTTGAAAGGATGGGGCCTCATAAAGTCCACTGGAAGAATTCCCCACGACCACATCAACCTGGGCCATAACATTTAAATAAAGAATCTGACCTAATGAAATATAGGCTTTTGCATTAGAATGAGTGGCTATAAAATATTCTATTCGGTTGGATAAATGGTATCTTCCCACATCTGAATTTGGCATGGTGATGATAATGCCTATATTTGGTCCAAAACTTGCCAAGGCTTCGAGCAATGCCTCGATCTGTACTTCAGACGATTCTTCATCCAAGGTGACCGGATGAAAGGTTACCAAAACATTTTTTGCCCTAAAATGAAAATCCAATTCCTTTTCCAGAATCCCTAGCTCTATTTTTTTCATATTCTTTATGTAATCGATTCCAGGACTCCCTACATTGAAAATATGAGCCGGGTTTTCTCCTAATTGGCGGACTCTTTGTGCGGAAATCTCGTTGGTGACGAAGTGAAAATGAGCCATTTTAGTTATGCTGTGACGAATTGCCTCATCAAAAGCCCCTTCTGTGACATCACCCCCCGCGATATGTGCTATCGGAATCTTCGCCACCAAGGCGGCTTGAGCGGCACTCAAAATCTCGAAGCGGTCCCCAAGCAATACCATAATGTCTGGATGCAGGCAGGAGAGAACATCTGCGAACCCGATCAACCCCAACCCCAAGGACTTTGTGATTCCGATTGGTGTATTACTGGACACCAGCATTTCAACTTTGGCATCAATTGTGAACCCATCAGCCTCTATTACCTTATATGTCAAACCAAATTCTGGTGACAGATGCATCCCCGTCGCGACAACTTGAAGTAGCAGGTCAGGATCATCCTGGATTTCTTTCATCAACCAGTAGAGCAACCCGTATTCGGATCGACTTCCCGTAACCACACAAATCTTTCGCTTATTCATGGAGTCCACCCAAAACAGCACTGCTTGGAATATTGATCAGGCGCCGCTCCAAATCCTTAGCAACTGATAGATCGTCCATCATGGGACAACCTTTATATAAATTCAATTCATGGATTAGCGACCACGCTGGACGTGTCATGATTCCATGCCTATGGGTTGCTTCGAGAATTTCATCGCGCTTAATTTCAAATTTCCTGTCCAGCAAAAGTACGTTCAGCCAGTAGTTGCTTTTGGCAAACTCGGGCTCGGAAAAGAAACGGATTCCCTTGATGTTATAAAAAGCCTTGCAATACTTTTCGGCAAGTTTACGTTTATTCTCAATGAATCGGGGCAACTGTTCCAATTGAGCACATCCCAAGGCTGCATTGATATTGGGCATTCGATAGTTGAATCCAATCATATCGTGGGAAAGTGACCACTTGTGCTGCACTCTTGCCGTTGTTGTAAGATGCTTTGCAAGTTTTGCAAGTTGGAGGTTGTTAGTAAGGATTGCCCCCCCACCGCCCGTTGTGACAATCTTGTTGCCGTTGAAGCTGAGTGCTGAAACTTTTCCAAGGTTCCCGGTGTGCCTGCCTTTGTAGTAGGAGCCTAAAGACTCGGCGGCATCTTCGACAAGCTCGAGCCCGTACTGATTGCAAAGTTCTAATAGGGGATCAAGGTCGACTGGATGGCCAAATGTGTGCATTGGCACGACAGCCTTGATGCGTCGACCCGTTGTCTTGTTAAAACAGCCTTCGGCCCTGATTTCAGAGATTTCTCCAAGATACTGCCCAAGCTTTTCAGGATCAAGTCCAAGAGTAGTTTCGGTGCTGTCTACGAAATGAGGAATTGCCCCGCAATAAGAAACCGCATTTGCCGTGGCAACGAAAGTCAAGGTCGGAACAAGAACCTCGTCATTTTGTTCTACACCAACTAGCTTGAGACACACATGCAGCGCCGACGTGCCATTAACAACCGCTATGGCATATTTTGCTCTAGTAAACTCGACAAGTTTTTCCTCAAAACTGTCTACGAATTTACCAACTGAAGAAACCCATCTAGTGTCTATGCACTCTTTTACATATTTCCATTCGTTTCCCGAAAATTCGGGTTCGTGCAATACAATGTGATTACTGTTCGTGGGCAGAACAGATTTCATTGTATCAACAATATGCTGTATGAATGTGCTAGTTTTGTTTATCATTTAAATGATCTAGACATATTTAACTTCACTTTGATAGTTTCTGAGATTTGTGAAGAGCTACGTTTATGGAATAAATATCCTATATTTAATGACCATCTTTAAATTCATCGAATCCATTTTGTAAAAGTTCCATCAATTTCTTGACACAGTTATTGATCTCCAAAGAAGATGTATCGAGAGACAGGGCTGGATCATCAGGGGGCTCATAGGGGGCAGTAATCCCCGTGAAACCTGAGATTTCTCCGGCACGAGCTTTACGGTATAGCCCCTTCGGATCGCGACTTTCGCAAACTTGGATTGGGGTGTTTACATGTACCTCCAGAAATGCGTCAGATCCGATTATTTCCCGAGCCATTGACCGGTCCTCCCGGTAAGGGGAAATGAATGCGGAAATCACAATCAGGCCTGCATTGTTCATGAGCCGACACACCTCGGAAATTCTTCGAATATTTTCGGTCCGGTCCTTTGGAGAGAATCCCAGGTCCCTGTTCAAACGGTGGCGGATATTGTCGCCATCTAACATATAGCATCCGTGTCCTAAATCCATCAATCGTCGTTCCAAAGCAAAACCTATCGTCGATTTTCCGGATCCACTGAGTCCGGTAAGCCAGATTGTGACTGGTTTTTGCTTAAAGAGCCTGACACGATCATCTGGCGTTACTTGGCCGGAATGCCAAACGATCGTATTTTGCTCAGGAATTGTTCTTTCTTCCAGGATTTCCGAGTCGAAGTCCATGCGGTCGATGATTGTCGCCGCCCCCAAAGTATCATTGGTTTGGGGAGAAACTACGATAAACGCGCCTAGTTGGCGGTTTCGGCTATATACATCGGCAAAGAGAGGAGTGAATAGAGAGAAACGGACACGGCCTATGTCGTTGATTTTTAAGGCATCGGCCTTTTCTCTCCGGAGCGAATTTGGGTCGGTTCGATAATGGATTTGTTCGCAACGCGCTTTGATCCACCGTGTTGTATGCTTGATTAAGTAGACTTTCCCCGGCTCTAATAGTTCCTCTCCCATCCAGACTAGCATGACTTCGACATCCCGGTACTCCCGGGGAACGTTTCCTGGGTGGACAAGAATGTCTCCACGCGCCAGGTCGATATCGTCTTTTAGACAAAGAGTGACAGACTGCCCGGCTCCTGCAAATCCGGAATTCATCCCCGCGTTTTCGATTGCCACGACGTGTGAGCGGTACCCCGATGGAAGGGCAAGAACTTCATCTCCGACCCGAACGATCCCTGAGGGGATACGGCCGCTATACCCTCTGAAGTCATTTTCTGTGCGAATGACGCGTTGCACCGGAAATCGGAAGTCCACGAGATTCCTGTCACCTGCGACATAAACTTCTTCGAGAAATGCCAGAAGTGGGGGGCCCTCATACCAGGACATATTGACGCTCCGGGTCACAATATTGTCCCCCTTCACTGCTGAAATAGGTAGAAATGTAAGGTTACTAAGTCCGAGCCTAAGGGCGAATTCTTCGTAGATTGCAACAATTTCTCGAAATTTTGACTCGTCGTATCCAACTAGGTCCATCTTGTTGATCGTCACAATCATTCGGGGAATTCCGAGAAGAGAGCAAATGAAAGCATGGCGCTTCGATTGCGTCAATACCCCATGCCGGGCATCTATGAGAAGGATGGCGAGATCTGAATTTGACGCTGCCGTCGCCATATTACGCGTGTACTGCTCGTGCCCTGGAGCATCCGCGATAATAAATCGACGACGATTGGTTACGAAATAACGATATGCCACATCGATAGTGATGCCTTGCTCCTGTTCAGCACCCAAGCCGTCTGTCACCAAGGAAAAGTCGAGTTCGCCATCCCCTTTCCTTTGGCGGAGATTTTTGATTTGGTCTTCGTAAAGGGCATTAGCGTCATATAATAGGCGTCCGATAAGAGTGGATTTTCCATCATCGACGCTTCCCGCAGTCATGAATCTTAATAAGTCAGGTTCCCGGTTCGCCCCCTTCATCAGAAATATCCCTCTCGTTTCTTTTTTTCCATGGAACTGTCCTGATCATGGTCAATCACTCGAGTTGATCTTTCCGAAAGGCGGCTCCCTCGAAGTTCTTCGATTATTTCCTGGACAGAGCTTGCAGAAGATTCGACTGCACTTGTGCAAGGATAACAGCCAAGGGTGCGAAAGCGGCATTGGATTACCTGCACTGTTTCGTTTGGTAGGAGTGATGTCGTCGCTCCTACGGGAATGAGTTGCCCGTTTCGGTTTACCACCTGACGCTCTGCCGAAAAATAAAGGGGGACAATTGGTATATGTTCCCTTTCGATATACCTCCATACGTCGAGTTCCGTCCAATTTGAAAGCGGAAATACTCGAATGCTTTCATTATCATGAATACGCCCGTTAAAAAGATTCCACATTTCCGGACGTTGCCTCCTGGGATTCCACTGCCCATGCAAGTCGCGGAAGGAAAAAATCCTTTCCTTCGCCCGGGAACGTTCTTCGTCTCTTCTGGCTCCACCGATCACGGCATCATATTTCCCTTCATTGAGGGCGGTAAGAAGAGCCTGGGTTTTCAGAAATCCACAGCAGCGAACTGTTCCCAATTCCCATGGATTGGCTCCGGATGAAATCGCTTCTTGATTTTTGAATATTTTTAGAGTAAGCCCTAATTCTTTTGCAGTCCTGTCCCGGAATTCATACATTTCCGGAAATTTGTAAGAAGTATCGATATGAAGAAGCGGAAAAGGAATGGGGGCGGGATGGAACGCCTTTCGGAGGAGATGCAGAACGACAGAGGAGTCTTTTCCGACGGAATACATCATTACAGGGCGCTCGAATTCGGCAACGACTTCCCTCAAAATGAAGATGGATTCTGCTTCAAGTTCGTCCAAAACTGACAGAGATAGATTTTCGATCAATTTTTTTCCTCAATAATTCGTTGAAAAATTAGGCTCTTGATGAGATATGTGGGTAAAAACCCCCCGACGAGGGTAAGGTTACTCCCTATTGTGCTTTGTCAACGAAAATGGCTCTTTTCTGGTTTGCACCGGTCAGGCGGACCGGGACTCCTGACGAAGCCGGGCCTGTCTCTGCCGGCGGTCCTTCCTGGCTTTTTCCAGAGCGTTTTTTCGTCTTTCAGGACGCGGCTTGATGGTGTCTTCTCCTTTGAGGGTGTCAGCCGGGGTGAGATCGATGAGCGCCCAATGAAACCGCTCGTTATTGTATTCGTGGACGTAGGTCGCGATGATTGTCTTGGCTTCCTCAAATCCCCCCAAGGCTTGAGTCCGGACGCATTCAGATTTGAGGGTTTTATGGAATCGTTCGATCTTTCCGTTGGATTGAGGATGCCCCACCCGGATCCGGGAATGGACCCCCTCCTGGTCCCGCAGGGTGGAGCGGAACTCGGTGGAGAGATATTGGGGGCCATTGTCGGAGATGATGCGGGGTTTGGCCAGGCCCTTGGGAAGGGTCTCCAACGCCCTCTGGATGACGAGCTCGACATCGGCGGTGGTCATGGACAGGCAAAGATCCCAGAAGACGATGGCCCGGGCATAGCCGTCCAGGACACTGATGGAGAAATAATGCGTGCCCCGCATGTTGATATACGCAATGTCGCTGTGTCCCTGCTCATGAGGCCTCTTGGGTTGATGAAAGCCTTGTCGGGAGGCTTTTCGTCCATCCGGGAGAGTCCACTTAGCTTCACAGACCGGCCTCTCTGAGCACCCGGAAGACCGTGGAGGACGAGACGGCCACAACCCCCTGGTCCAGCATCCTATACGCCAGCCGGACGCCGCCCACCGTGGGGTGCTGACGTTTGAAGGCCATGATCTTTTCACGCTCTTCCGGCAGGATCCAGTGTCCCTTGGGCACAACGCCCTCCGGACGGGGCTTCTTACCAGAAAGGCGGGTCCAACGGTGATAGGTTCTGGCGGGAAGGCTCAAGATGACCAGGGATTTCTTGATGGGAAATCCCGCCGGTTCCTTCAGATGTGTCACGGTCTTTATGACCTCTTTCGCCGTCTCCAGCGCAACATGGGTCCCGGTGAGGGGTCCCCACGGCTTGTTTTTAACAGCAGGTTCTCGGTGGAGAGCTCCGAAACAACCGATCCCAGCCTCCGGATCCGGTCGTCCTTTTCCAGGATCTCCCGATGCAGAACCTTTCTCTGCTGCTGCATCTCCCGGGAGAATGTTTGCTCGATCCCTTCCAGAGCCTGTTGGGCCCACCCCAGAATCAGCCCGGGGGTACTTCCTGTTTCCTCGGCCAGATCGGCCAGTCCTACATGGTCTTTCAGGTATCGACGGACAATCTGCGCTTTCTCCTCAACGGTCCAGCGTTTTTTCTTCCCTTTTCCGGGAGAGGGGGATTTTCCATGGACACATCCTTTCTGGTAAGGGTTATTGCGTAAAATCCTACCAGAAAAAGTGCCATTTCATCTTACACCGGACAATATGATCCAACGCCAAGTGACAATACGGAGGGCTCATCGGATGCCTTACGACCATATCATGGAGCTTTTGAATTTTCCAGAGTTCCAGGTGGTGGACGCCCAGATCGAAGACAGGTCGACCCATCGCGTGGTGGTTGTTCCCTCGAGAGGGGCGAAGGATTCCAACGATGCGGCTTGTGTGGAAAAACGGGCCTTCATGGATATGACAGCCATGACCAGGAGGTCCGGGATCTGATGTGGCGGCAATACGTGACCATTGTTCGCTACGGGGCTTCAGGATCCAGTGTCCGAATTGCGGACCCCGGACGGAGGCTCTGGACTTCGGGACGTTCGATGACCACATGTGACGCAGTCTCCTGGGCATTGGGTCTACGAGCTAGGCAAGGGCATGACCCACAAGGAGGCAGGAATTCTTCTGGGGCTACACCGTGGAAAGGTTAGGAAAATCGACAATACGATGATGGAAAAGGTCTAGTCGGAGCGGTCTCTGAATGGGATCACCGTTCTGAAGTTCGACCGAGGTCGGGACCGGGAAGGGACAGACCTCCTGGACCCTAGTCGTCGCCCTGGAAGGGCCCAGGGGGCCGGAACTTCTGAACGTCGTGGAGGATGTCAGCAGGAATGATGTTTGTCCAGTAAACAGGGAAAAACCTGTCATAGGACCTACTCTGAAAGACCTTCTTGTGAGCCCCCGGCTCCTCAAGGAGTCCTTAGACCATACTTTAGGAGTCCCGGTCCCGGACATGGGCGGTCAAATTCTTCAGAAAGTGTGTCAAGGACCTCCAATGGAGCCAGATGAAGCCTCTCAAGCGCTTTGCGGCCAAAGTCAAGGATCATCTTGAGGGAATCCTCTCCTTCCCGAGAAAAAAGTTCCGTTGGAATCCATCGAATCAACCAACCAGAAATTCAATAACGTCATAGTTAGAGCCTATGGTTATCGGGATGAGCGATTCAAGAAGCTGAAAATTATTAAGATGTGCACCCCATGGATGAACGAATTTCAACCCTGGGGTCTTGACCCATAGTTTCCCTTCATGTGCCAAAAATTACTTTCTAGTAGGAATGGCGGTATTAGATGTTAATAGGTCAAGTCCAAAATTTGCTGTAAATTTTCTTCCCGAGACATGGGATTTATAAATCATTCGACGACCGAAAGGAGAGCGGGGGTTTTGAGAGGTTCTTGTTTCTTCCACTCCCAATATTCGGCCATG
>Ga0207433_10004543_pt1 | contig 25479 bp, 23 predicted proteins | sample YelNatPaOPGAMG01_FD_187559 | JGI IMG/M metagenome (GOLD analysis project Ga0207433, IMG submission 187559) | Hot spring thermophilic microbial communities from Obsidian Pool, Yellowstone National Park, USA - OP-RAMG-01 (SPAdes) (version 3) | ecosystem: Environmental > Aquatic > Thermal springs... | reverse complement strand
TAAACAGGGGCCGTAGCTTAGCTTGGTTGGAGCATCCGGCTGATAACCGGAAGGTCGTCGGTTCAAATCCGATCGGCCCCATTTATTAAGAAATGTTTTTATATAAGTAATTTGATTTACATATATATTAGGGAGGCTAATTATGAAAATGATAATATTGTTTAAAGCTGGAATTTTTTTCCTTGTGGTCCTTTTAGTTGGAGGGCAATTTTCCGCTCCCGTTTATAAAAATATCCAAGTGACCAGTTTCACCACATCCCCCATAACAATAAATAATACCTATACAATATCTGGCAGTTATGAATTTTATAGTACAGTAAATATAGTTAATGGTGGTAAATTAATAGCAGAGAATGCTACGATTTATTTTATACAGGATGCTATTAATCCTGTTTCATTAAACATATTTACGGGCGGAAATCTGATATTAAAAAATTCAACACTTACTGTTGCTCCAGATCGCTATTTTCCTTCAATAAACTTTACAATAAACTCCAATGGGGGAAATCTATTTTTTTATAATACTACGATAAAATACCCAGGATGGTTTAATGTATCAAATTCAAATTATGTAAAGATAATAAATTCTAAGTTTATAGGTGAGAATAGTTCACAACTCGATCAGCTTTTGAAATTCGGGTATCCTCAATCGGCATTGCCATACGTCGTTTATGGACCTACACCTGTTTTTACTAACATAACACTATTAATAAAGAATACCTCATTCCCTTCACTCTTCCAGGCTCAGAAGAGTATAAATAGATATGTGGGAACATTCGATTCCTCTAGTAGTTTTCCAAAATCAATAACATCAACGAGCAGCACTAATACCACCGTATCTAATTCCTTTAGCATAACAGGTTTTCCATATTATACTACATTTTACAATGCAACCGTGGTGGTTAACATCACTGAAGGGCCGAATTATAGCAACGATTCAGTACTATATTTCAACTTTAAGAATTTAATATATTCAACACCTGTTCAATTTACTACAAATAAACAAAATTTTACAGGTAATGTGAATTTTTATGATACATATTTCATTGCAAACGCCACCGTATTGTCAAAGCCCGGTGGATTTTTTGTTAATATTACAAAACCCACATCTGGATCAATTACTATAAATTCAGTAAAGATAATACTATATACATACAACTTCAATTTTATGAAACAAAACTTCAATGTAATTTCTTCACATGTCTATGGTAGTGATCTGTATATTTCTGCAAATTCAAACAACTCGAATGGTAATCCATTTAAAAATTATCTATATGCAATCAATAGCATAATTTATATTTTAAACTGGACAATAGTTGACAGGAGTTCATACAACCTACCTCCTGATCCACCCTACTTTATAGACGATAAAACAAACATATATCTTTTCAGGCATCTTTATGTTAATGTTATAAATTACAATGGTGCACCATTGTCAAACCTGACAGTAAATATTAATCCAGATGTAATTGGGAATCCAAATATAAATAATAATACAATAAATTCATTAAATAATATACTCTGGCAAAATCTCAACATATTACCCACATTTACCACAGATAATAAAGGAAATGTAAATTTTGCACTCTTTTCTGATTTAATAAACTATACATACTGGCCAAATGCACTTTCAGCGGGGGATTATAACCTTTCTGTTAGTGTGGATGGGAATGTTTTGAAACAATTTAACCTGATGCTCCCCTATTTCCCTCATCTTAATTCAACAGGCGTTGTTCATCTTTCTGTATCTGTGATAGTTCCGGATGTTGTTGCACTATCAATTCATGCCAACCCAAAAATGATCCACTATTATACTTATTTTATCACCTTGAATGCAACTGTATTTGGGAAATCAATTATAAATGTTCCCGTTACAATTTCCCTGGGTTCAATAATTATTAATCAAACATATATGAACCTGCAGGTTAACAAAACATCAACCCTCAATATTACATTCACAGTTCCATCCACAATTAGGCCTGGAAATTACACATTAAGTGCTATACTTAACCCGAGCCATTCAATATACGAGAGTAATTATTCCAACAATATGGTTTCACAGATGGTGGAGGTATATCCAAATATTGATCTGGGGATATTGAACCCATCAATATCCAACACAACACTTTATGGAGATAATTTCATTAATTTTACTTTAGAGAATTTTGGACAGGAGAATGCAAATAATGTAACTGTATATGTTATTGTAACAGGACCTAATGGCTTTAATTTCTTTAATAAGACTAATTTAAACATAAATGCATCACAATCTATTAAAATGAGCATGATCTTTGTTCCCCATGATATTGGCGCTTACACACTAGCCATAGATGTCCCCTATTACTGGGATTATAATCAGCAGAATAATTTCGTTTATATAAGCAAAGATTATGGAATAGACTATTATTTCATTAATGCTGGATATATTCTTTCCTCAAATATTACTCCAAATATGCCAATGAATATTGTTCTTTTTAGCAAGATATATGTATCAGGTATAGTACCAAGCTATGCACCACAGATAATGGTCTCGTTTATGGATCTTACCAACAACATAAATATAGGAAATGTCGAGGGTGTATATTCAAATGGGTATATTTATGCAAATTTAACAACCAACTATTTCATATATGGATATACATACAGGGTAGGTGCAGTACTGAATCCTTATCACAGTATACAGGAGACAAATTATTCAAATAATTACTACAATTTTACTCTTTATATTCCTTCTGTTTATGGATTTAACAGTAACAATCTTGGAACATATATGAATGGATCACTAGTGCCAATCTATGCAAACATCACATCCGGTTCTACAGGAATAAACAATATGAGTGTAATATTCTATTTCCCGTCACTTGGTCTAGAAAAAACATTCATATATAACATATCACCCAATTCAAAGCTTTCCTTAGTCTATTATCTAAATACCTCAAAAATTAATATGATGGGAAAGAATGAAATAACAATAACCTATGAAATACTGATCACATATCCCTCAATTTATCCTTACTATGTTATTTTTTCAAGCGGTTTTATCAACGTACTTGAAAGACCAAACCTGAGCCTGACTGCTGTATTGATTCCAAACCAATTTGTCAAAAACTTTTCCAGTGTTCCTTTGGGAGATTATTTTGCCTTAAATATTACCTTACAAAACAATGGTGGCTGGATTGCCTATGGAAACTCTACCGTTTTAGTGCTTGATAACGGTGTGGAGATATTCAGTAAAAATATTTCAAATGCAATCCCTGGAAAGTTATATAACTTAAGGTTTAATGTTACTGCATCAACTATAGGTGAACATTATTTAACGGTATATCTAAATTACACAAATATTACACAAAAGATCCCTGGCCCAAGGGAATTTGTCCTTAACTATACAGTAATTGTTCCAGCCATTGAAATAATTATGATTGCGCCATCCCAGGCACCTGTTGCAGGTGAGAGTTTTACCCTCATATTTTATTCACTTAATTTAAATGCTACACAACAGCAGGGAAGAAATGTTTATCTAAGCAATATTGATTTGAACGTATACATATCAGAACATATATATCCTGTGCACATTGGAAACAGTGGTGTTGGTGTATTGAGTATACAGCTAACTAATCCTGGTGATTATAATGTTATTGCAGAATATACAATGGGCGGCAAAACATTCCAGCAATCTATTCCATTGAAGATTCATGTTGAAGCTGCACCATTTACATTACCCATTTGGTTAATACTGGCCATAGTGATAATTGCAGTGGTGGGTGGAATATTTGGTTATGCATACATGAAGTACAGGAAGGTTGAAAAGAACCTGATGGTATGTGGAAATTGTGGCAGTTTGATACCTGCAGATTCTGAAAAATGCCCTGTTTGTGGAGTTGTTTTTGAAAAGGAGAATGTCAAGTGCGGTAACTGCGGATCATGGATAAGAAAGGATGCAAAATATTGCCCTGTTTGTGGGGCAATATACATGGATAAAGATGATCCTGATTATGAAAAGATTGAATCCATGAGAAAACAGTACCTAGAGGAGATACAGAAATATAAAGAGGAGGCAAAGAGGGATCTTGGAGAGAGGTTCAATGATGAGGAGTTCTATAAATGGTGGAATACAAAGCCAGAATTCATTACATTCCAGGATTGGATGGAAAGAAAAGAAGAGGAGAAAAAGCCATCGGTTGTTTGCCCTGTATGTGGTACATTGAATCCAAAGGGCACGAAGTTTTGCAGGGTATGCGGTTCCCCGTTGCCTCAGGAAGAGGAGAAGAAATAATTACTCCTTTAATTTTTCCTGTACCTTTTCAATTACACCATCCGGATCTTTATAATATTCGGAGACTATCCTAGCCACATCCCTATAGTTCGTTACATTTATCTTTTCCATATATTCGAGGACTAGCTCCCTTCTCTTTACCTCAATCTCCATCCTCCTTGGTGACCAGTTTTTAATTGTGCTTATCTTTTCATAAACATAGCTATGTCCACTATAATTGAATGTATCATCTGCAGGATTCCAAATATAAGCGTTGTTTGTTACAAGTTCACCGCTCTCAGGATCGATTGCGACAATTTCTGTAAGACTCTTCACCCTCCTTGTCATCTTTGGACCCACCTTCACCTGTCCCTGAAGGAGTATAACATCAAGGGAAGTAAGAAGTGCTCTTGGTAGATTAATAGGCTCATTCTCAAGCCTATGTACAAGGGATTTTACATCATCGGCATGAAATGTGGTATAGCAAGTTTTACCCGTGGCCATGGCTTGGAATACAGTATAAGCCTCCTTTCCCCTCACCTCACCAACTATAATGTAATGCGGTCTCTGTCTTAGGGCAGATGTAAGTAGATCAAACATATCAATCTCCCCAGCCCTTTTTCCAGTTACTGGATTAAATTCACCATAGCCTTCCCTTACAAGGGCAGGAATCCAATTTTCATGGGGTAGGTTTAATTCCCTCGTATCCTCTATACTTACTATCTTCGCTGCAGGAGGAATAAAAAGAAGTGTAGCATTAAGTGTAGTTGTCTTTCCCGAGGCTGTACCACCAGCAATAATCATGCTTATACCATTTTCAACAGAAAGCCATATGTAGGCCATCATTTCCCTGGAAAGCGTCTTGAATTTTACAAGATCAAGTGGTGTAAATGGATTTGGCTTAAACCTTCTTATTGTGAATGATGAACCCCTTTTTGTTACATATTTTCCTAGGGTAGCCTGAAGCCTCGATCCATCAGGAAGTGATGCGTCTACCATTGGATTCGCTATGGAAATGTGCCTGCCACTCTTTTGTACAATCCATATTACAAAGTTATCCAAATCTTCCTCATTCTCGAACTTAAATGTGGACCTGATACTTTCGTATTTTCTATGGTATATGTATATTGGAATGTTTACTCCATCACAAGATATGTCCTCTACTTCGGGATCAAGCATTGGAACCTGGATAGGTCCATAGCCAGCAAAATCCCTCCTTACATAATATGTAATTTTTGCCATTGTCTCTTCTTCTATAGCTTCCTCAATCTCCTTGGATGCATCATTCATTAAATCAATTAAATATGAATCCCTATCTTCCTTATTTTCAAATTCTCTGTAATCAATCCTTTCAACAATCTTTCCCTTTATTTTTGAATATAATTTCTTTTCTTTTACATCCATCGGTGGCTCTATGATGTCGTAGATATATTCATTGTATCTTGAATTATATAATATTCTTACATATGAAAAAGGATCTTCCACCTTTTGTATTTCAACAACCTGTAGATTAGGATCCTCCAATGCTGGTACTGGTGTTCTATAATTTATCTCTGAACCTACCTTATTAGATGGGGTTTTTATCTTAAAATTTTTTTCCTCCAGTTCCTTTTTTATGATTGGCTTTATAATTTTTAGATACCATTCTCCCTTTAATTTATCTGTTTCTACCATTTTTTTCACCTCACACGATCCCCATCATCCTAAGGAATATATACCCTGCAAGCAATAGAACAAAGGCCAGGAAAAATCCAGCCTCATATTTTCCCTTAGAAAGAACACCTGCAAGGATTCCATCTCCCACACCATTTATCAAAGTTGCTACAACAAAAAGGAATTCTACCTCAGGTATAAGCTTGTACTGTACCGAAACGGGTGTTCCACCCACAGATGAAACGCCTGAGAGAGCACTTCCCGCCTTGTACATCTCAGGGAAGAAGGAGGCGGCAAGGATCAATATTGTTGCGAGGAAGACACCAAATGCAATAAACATAACAAAAACATATGTTTGCATCTCAATTACCCTTTCCTTTTCAACATTCTGTGCCTCAAGTGCAGCATGTGAAACCATGTTTAAGACATCAGCCACATTACCCCCTGCCTCATTTGCCTTTATTATAATTGTTATCATCCTTTCAACAAGAGGTGTTTTTACCCTTTCCTTAAAGCTTTCCAGGGCCTCATTTACAGGAACACCCCATTCGATTTGTGCCGCCATTTTCTTAATTTCCTTTGTTAATGGCCCATACCTTCCACTTGAGGCTACAATAATGCTCTCTGATAGTGTCATGCCAAATCTTCCTGCCTCTGCAACATCCCTAAGAAAATCTGGAAGCCTTTCTTCTATTGAACTTATTCTCTTTGACATCCTATTATAATATATTCCGTATGGTCCGAAATATAATGATATACCCACAACCACGAGATCCATTGGTTTTAAGTATGGTATTGAGATTAGATTGAAATTAAATAAAACACCCATTATTACAAGGATTGTACCTATGGCTATAGAGGTGTATAGTATAAATTTTCCCTTGTTCATGAGACCACCTCACTTGTTGATTTTATTATCCATGCAAAAAGAATTACAAGGACAGGTAACATTATAAATACAACAAAATAAAGTAACATCATTGACATTCCAGGGGTAGGAGAGATAAGGGCCATTATTGCAACGATTATAATTAAGAATAATGGAAAAGCAACACCTACAGTGACAAAGCTCTCAGCAAAAAGTGAGAGTGTTTCCATGGTTCTCTTCATTTGGAGCCTAAGTTCATTCTCATATTCCTCTCCCTTTGCAATAAAATATGGCTTTAACCTTCCACCAGATGTGGAGGTGGTAACTACACCCTGTAAAAACTCCGACCATTTCTGACTAGGGGATCTTTTAGCAGCATCCCTCAATGCTGTTAATATATCCTTTCCAAGGAGCTCTGTATCTCTCGTGATCCATTCTGCCTCCTTAGCTACCTCCTTATATTCCGGTCTTCTTGCAAGCTCCTTAAAAATCATATCTACATTAACATCAGCAGAGGCAAGGGCAGAGATAAAGTTCATGGTGGCAGGCAATTTTCCATCAATTTTCTTTCCCCTTGTCTTAGCCACACTGGCAGGGTTGCCCATCATAATTATGTATATAATTGATGGTACAAGTATAAGTGCTATTAATCCCATCAAAGTAAGAAATATATTCCCCAATAATAAAAGGAAAATAAAGATAGCAAGAATTCCTAAAAATGAAATTAGTGTAAGAAAGTATACATAGGCAATGTATTCCTGAGGTCTTATCATCATGTGCGCCTTTAAAAGGTCATCCCCCATCTTTGAGATATTCTTATTCCTTGAGGCAATTTTGCCAAAAATTCTGAATGCAATCCTCTGATATGTGTTTAGAACAGAATAAGAAGGCCCTGTTCCCTTGGGTAAAGCTATTTTATAAACCTTTCCTTCCTCCCTTTCGGGCATCTTTTTATTAAAAATATTAAAAAACTCCATAAAATCACCTCATGTAGTTAACTGGGAAGTATCCTGAACATATATGTATGCCTGAACTATATTTACTTGTTGAATATTATAAAATGTGATTTCATTTCCATTTGTGTTTATGTTTGAATAACCGTACAAGGACGATTTTTCATTGTACCATGATAAAAATACTTTTGCAAAATTATTAGAGATTGTTAAAGTTGCACTATTTGTTGGAAATGAATTCTTTGTAATACTTAGTATATTAAATTGAAGATTCTGTGTATCTATACCGGTGTATGAATAAAATGGCCCTATTAATGTATAAAGGTACATGTTAAGAATTGTTGATCCACTTAGGCTACTTATAGAGAAGCTCGGACCTACAAATATAATTGAGCTATTTTGGTTAACATTTTCCCTAATTATTGCACCATTAATAAATATTATATTTTCCTGGGGATAATATGAATTCAATGTTTTCACATAGAAATACCCTGAGGAATTAAAATAAAGATTTTGTCCAGCTGTTGTGAAATTTAGAGAGATTAATGGATTCCCAGAGGTATTAATTAATAGATTAGAGGGGGATGATGGTGCAAATATGGGTATTCCATTCGCGCCAAGGGTGAGGGGTGCAGTGAATGAAAAGTTAACCTGTCCGGTGGCCACATATAAATCAATGATTGTTTTCATTTCTGATACTTGGGAAAGTAACTCGTTATCGTGTTGAAATTCATTTGTTTTCATATAAACAGGTACATATTGTGTCATAAAAGCGGATAGTATAGTGACACCGAGCAGAAGTGCAAACAATGTACCTATTACAGAGGCAACACCCCTTTCCTTGTATATAAATTTCATATATTTTATTAATTGTTATTCGCCTATATAAATATTTTCTGATAACTGCTAAAATTATAATTTATTTATAATATAAAAAAATTTGTAATAAGGTATTTATTTCTTTAATTATGAAGATAGCACCTTCCATTATCTCAGCGGACCTTACATGTCTAAGGGAATCTTTACTTGAGCTTGAAAAACATGAAATTGATTTCTACCATGTTGATGTAATGGATGGAAATTTTGTACCAAATATCACGGTAGGTCCAGATTTTGTAAGGACACTTAAAAAACTAACTAAAAAACAGATTGAGGCACATCTGATGATTGCAAGACCTGACAGATACGTTAAAAGATTTGAAGAAAGTGGTTCTGACATTATAACTGTACATGTTGAATCAAATAATTTTAAAGAGGCTCTTGAATCCATTAAAAATGCAAAAAAAGGTATTGCGGTTAACCCTGAAACACCATTGTCAATTATATACAATTATTTGGAAAAGGTAGACATAGTACTTGTAATGAGCGTCCATCCTGGATTTTCCGGTCAAAAATTTATCATGGAAACTGTGTCCAAATTGGAGGAGTTGAAAAGAATAAAAAATATGAAGGATTATAGTTTTGAGATAGCTATTGATGGAGGTATAAATAGGGATACAATAAAATTTGTAAAAAATTATGTTGATATAGTATGTGCTGCTACTGGGATATTTTCTGGTGATATTGGTGAAAATATTAAATCATTAAAATACGATCCTTAACTCCAGTCTAAATGCACTTCACATCTTGGGCATACATTTACCTTTTCAAGCAGTTCCACTTCACACATTGGACAATAGTTTAAACCCTTAATATTCAATACATGGAATGATTTTATATTTTCAAGATATTCAAACACAATCTTTGTTTTGGAAAGTACTATTTTAGTCTTATCGGAGAATTCCTTTGGGTTTGATTTCCTAATGTCATTTATAGTATAGAATCCTGATGAGAATATTTTTTCTGCATCTTCCATTGTAATACCTGGAAGTTTTGACAATGACTTAATCTTATATTTTTTATAAACAGGCGAAATGCCTACATCAATTCCTCCCTCTAGAATATCATTGTAGCTCATTACAAGACTTGCTGTAAATTTATCTGAAAATTTTATTTTTCTAATTTTATACTCTTCAACCAATCTATCAATATATGGATCTATTATATTCCTCAATAATTTTGAATCCGAAAGGAATAGGTCAATATAATCATCGTATTCAACTTTTAAATTCTTTTTCATGGAGGCTATCCTTCTCAATAATTTCCTTAGAACTCCAAAATCCTCTATTTTTTTGTCAACTTCTTTATCAAAGAATATTTTGAAATTTGGAAGATCTATCATTTCATAATTCTTCGGAAGCTCATATATGAATTCTACCATCTGTGGGGTAATTGTGATTAAATTTCCCTCAACACCAATCTCATAATTATTCTTCTCAATCTCCTCCTTCATTTTTTTCGCATCTATCTTGCTTAAAACATTTTCTATCATATTTGCAAATGGTTTGTAGATTTCTCCCAGATTCTCCCTTTTAAGTTTAACCTTGTATTCAAGTCCCATCCATTTTTCAGTAATCTCAATAGAATAGGCATTAAAATATCTTAATATATTCTGCTTAATATTTAAGAGTAAAGGAATATGTTTGAAATTTACCTCTATTATCAGTTTTTTCAAAGGTGTAGATAAAGGTATGCCCTCTTTTATTTTTAAATTTAAAATCCTTTTTCTTGCCTCTATTAAATCTGGAATAAATCTTTCTAACATTTCGTTAACAGAAAACCTACCCACCCTGAAATCATTAAGGTTTATTTGGTGTTTTTGAGAGAATGAAGAAATGGTAGAGGGGAAAAATGGATATGATAATACAACAATTTCATTGAATATACCTGAATTAATCTTTTCTTTTCTGTTTATTTTCATATAATCCCTGGATATACTCATTATTAAATTTTCATAATCTCTAAGTAATTTTCCAAAATCATAGTTTTCAATGAATTTTTCCATGTTTACTTTGAACCTTTCTACTTTTGAGTAAATCCACATGTCCAATATGTTTTCATTATCCCTTGTGCCATATATTTCCATATAATTTAAAATATTTATAAGAATATTTTTAAGCTTTGAAAATCTTCTAATATCATTTTCATGAATTTTTCCATGCATTTTAGAAATAAATGAAATTCTTAGTACCTCTGGATCCTTGTCTTTGAATTTATCAAAATCCTTAAGATCTGTATATGATATAAAAACATCTGAAAAAAAATTCGACTTAAGTTCTGACATAAGTGCCAGCATCAAAAATCTATGCTTAAATTCCCTGTGGTTCAATACCCCCCTATTTTTAACAGATTTTATCATTTCATAAACGCCCAATGGTAATATATATGGGTCATAGGAGTAATTTCTTTTCATCATTCCCCCGCAAGTACAGGGTTTTTCATTGAATCCGTACTCAATTTTCCCACATTTATCACATTCAAGAAGCGGTATTTTAGGGAAATTTCTAAAATCCTTGGATATTAAAATATCCTTCTTTGATATATTTATAAAATTCTTTGGAAATATATTAAAATTTAAGGATCCAATTCTAACATATACGCCTTTAAGCCTTCTCTTAGTTACCCTTCTACCACAATAGTTGCAGTGTGGGATATTACCTTCAAAGGTTTCATGGTCTATTATTTCCACCTCTACCCTTTCATTCTCACCAATTAACCTTTCATCCTCATCACTGAATTCTGATGAAAGAAATTTTGTTGGCAATTCCTTCTGTGAAATGGCTTTAACATTCTTAAACCATTCAATTATCTCACTACCCTTCTTTTCTTCGGGTTTTGAAGGAAATATTATTGTTTTTTCTTTTAATTTTTCAAATATATAATTTTCCATTATCCATTTTTCATTTCCAAGATTTTGAACAATAAATATTGAGTCAGGATTTATATTAACACCACTAATCTGAAGAACAATATCTTCAAGGCCTGAATGTATAAAGTATGTATCATCGGAGATCCTTATTTTTGCATAAAGAACCCTATATTCCCCCTTCTCCATATGTACATCCCTGTTTGAAAGTTGCGTTTTACAGTATTCGCAATAGTAAGTCGATTTTTTTATCACCATTATGGAATTGGTTTTGAACAATTTTTCAATAATAGTATCAAGCGACCATATTGCATTCTGATCCGCAGAGGATATCAAAAACGGATTTGTGAACATGCTAAGGTATTCAATGAGTTCAGTAAAATTCATAACTGGTCTTTTAATTGTTACGGGAACAACAACATCTGTAGGAATTATTAATTTGTCAGGTGTTAATTTATTGGCAGGGGTTTTTTTTGTGGCAATGGTCGAGGATATAGTTTCTTGAAGTTTTAAAATGAAGTCAGAATATGATATTGAATATATATCCTCCTTTTTAATTGGCAAATTTATTGGTAGAGTTGACCTGATTCTTGTTTTTTCAATGCTCATTTACATAAATAGTATATTAACAATATATTAAAAATTATTGTACATATTTCCTGAATACCTGAGGGATCATATCTATAACTTCTGATGTAAAATATGAGTTTGATTTTTCTTCAAATGCCATCTTACCTGCACTCCCAACTATAAAACTTGCAAGGGTGGCAGAGTGGAATGTATCAATACCCCTTGAAAGTAGTCCTCCAACAGCTCCAGTCAGTATATCTCCAGTACCACCCCTAGTCATACTTGGATGATGAAAAGATTTATTTTTCTTTACAATTTCACCGTCTGAAATTATATCCACACTACCCTTCAAAAGTATAACAAGGTTGTATTTTTTTGCCATTTTGACAACATTATTTTCATCGGGATCTATTGAAAAAATCCTTTTAAATTCTCCCCTATGTGGTGTAATTACTGCAAAACCTTTTAAATCATCGAAGAGTGTAACTGAATCCAGGGCATCAGCATCAATAACTATGGGCTTTTTTACAAGAAGTGATTCTTCAATAATTTTAGTAGAGCTCTCCTGTGAAACTTCATTTTTTCCAATTCCACAGCCCAGTGCAACTGCTGTTGCCTTATCTTCAATTATCCTTTTTAGTTCATTGTTAAATTCAATATATCTTTCCCCACTTTTCTTCAATATTATATCATGAGTTGATGAAGATATGTAATTATGAATATACTCAGGAGAAAAAAGGAAAAGGAGATCTATTCCCATCCTCAATGCACCTTTTGACATATAAATCGGTGCCCCATAATAATCAACACTCCCTGCTATACCCACAAGAATGCCGTTTTCACCCTTATGACTTTCATCGGGGTTAAATTTATAAGAAACAAATTCGCCAGGTCCTACCATCTCTAATATCTCACGTGGAAATCCAACATCTGCTACTATGATTTTCCCTGAATTTTTTTCATTCATCTCCCTTTTACTGAATTGCATAGTCACTGTAATGTCTGGCTTTATGGAGACATTTGTTCCTATGCCCGTAGGAACATCTACAGAAACTATTGTTTTCCCGGAAACATTTATTTTTTCTATAAGAGATCTATATGGCTCCTCTGGATCCTTTTCAATCCCTATTCCCAGCATAGCATCAACAATCACATCATATTTTGATGGATCAAAAAAATTTACAATGTTTACACCCTCCTCCTTTGCCTCATTGTATTTCTTAATGCAAAGCTGGCTCTTTGGCATCTTGGCCATATATACATCTACATTAACTCCATTTTTCTTCAAATTGATTGCTGTAACATATCCATCACCACCATTGTTTCCGCTACCGCAAACAACAAGAACATTCTTAGGTTTGAGTGATAAAACAACATCAGCCACTGCCTTTCCTGCATTTTCCATCAATTTTTCCATGTTTAGTCCTAAGTACTCTGCATTCTTATCCAATATCCTTGCATCTATCAAGCCGTACATATTTATAAGAAATAATTTCACATATTTAAAATACCTGAAACAATAAATATTATTCCAAAGACTGTTAATACTGTGAATGCTATTAAATCCAGAGCCCAGCGAGGTAATTTCATTAGATATCTATAGGATACTGCTGCAAATGCAACCAAAACCAATATGCCTGTTATAGCTCCAAATATAGCATATTGTGGAGAAAATGCACCTGAAGCGGCTATTATTAAAGTGGCCTCTGTTCCCTCAACAAGTGTAGCAAAAAACATTGGAATAATATTAACCCTATTAAAACCAACATTAAGGCTCTTTGCCACTATCTCTTCCTCTTCCTTTTTCATTTTAAGTTCGAAGTTCCCTCCTTTAAAATAGTACCTGTAAAATCCACGACCAAATCTATATGCAAAATATAATAAAATTATGCCCGCAACAATTGAAACATAATCTGATGGAAAAAGTGAAAAAATATTTTCAAGTATCAAATATAATAGGATTACAACGATTATTCCTGAGACTAAACCAGCCAAAACATTTTTCTTTCCTAACTTTTTGATTGTTGTGAGTGCTATAATTGTTACTTCACTGCCTTCAATTAAAATGGCCTTAAATGATGCGAGGAATGATAAAACCAGAAATGTTATGGAAACCATATAACGGGTAATAATTACAGTATAATAATCTTTGTTCTACTTTTTTTAATAAGTTCATTCAATAGATATTTTGAAAAAAGGAGTTTTTTAAATTTTTTATAAAAGTCCTTACCCTTCCTTGTATTAGGTTCATAAAAATTGAAACCCATTAATATGATACTTGATGCATTAAAATGATCTGCAAAAAATACTGCCCTATCACCATCAGTAAAGCCACCAAAGTTATATACGTTCCATAATGGAAATGCCTGTGTAGTACCGAACCTTTTTTCAATTTTATCCACAATTTTCAATCTCTCCATATTATCCCCATGTGCGTGTACTCCAATTATTGATCCTTTCTTTGATGCCTCTATGATTATCTCTGGTTTTGAATCTAGGTCTGTAAATACAATATCTGGAACAAATCCTATTTCAAAGATCCTTGATGTGGCATCATCTGCTGTAATAATCAACTTACCCTTTAGCATTGCAGGATCTATGGAAAAATACGGTGAATCCCCTATTATAATCACATTTTTACCTTTTATTAATTTTTCAAGTTCCTTCAACTTTATAAAATTATCCCCCAATAGTGCTGACAATATTTCTGCACTTTCCATATCCCTTCTTTCACTAAAATTAAATTCCTTAAGGATCATTTTATAATATGATTTCCATTCACTGTAATTCATCCTTCTCCCCTTCGTAAAGGAGCCTTCTCATTACTGAAGAAAATATTGAGAGTGCAAGACCCATTCCAATGATTATTAGGCTGGGGCCATTGAACGCAGGAGAAATGAAAGAGAGTAGCACTCTAATATACATAATTGCACCATAAACGAGGATGCCAAGACCTATTACCAGGGATATTCCTATTAAATATCCCCTAATCCTTCCTTTTTTGTGAAACAGTGTTTCAAAGGCTATGCCTGCTTCCCTTACAACAACAGCAAAAACTATCCATAATACTAGATTCTGGAAAAAGAGCGCAATTGCTGGAAATATTTCCTTTTCAATTGATGATGCATCAAATGAAGATATTATACCAAATATTACTATAAATATGGCTAGCAGGTCTGAAGTAATTGATATCTTTGCCTCCATAAATGCATTTTTGAACCTTCTGTATGAATTTGTAATCCTTGTCCCTACCCTGAAGCCCCTAAGAAGAAAATAAAAACCAAGGGTCAAGAGCACAAATGCAAAACCAAATGTGCCAGGATCTGGGTAATAGGAAGAGGGGAAAAAGTATTTCCAAAGTATAAGTCCAAAAACTGAAATACTATATGCTAGCAATATCAAAGCAATTGGAACCATAATTTTTCTTGCCACCTTTTCATCCCTGAGCGCCCTAACAAGAATATAATATGAAGATTCCAAACCTTTGCTCTGTTTTACAATTATCCTTTTTACATGTATAACTGGAACAATTGAGGTAATAATGGGAAGTATGAACTCATCCTCTTCCCCGTCACTAACAAGTATTGCATCCCTCGGATTCAATTTTTCTTTCACACTCAAAAGCTCCTCTCTTATTTTTTCATCACTTTTTAATCCCACTGAGATATCTCCTGTAAGTGTAACTACCTCAACTTCCTTTCCCTCATTCTTTAAAGAATCGTATATTGAAACTGCACCAAATATTGCATTGGCATCGGAGTCTTCAGGATCTGCAAGTATCAATTTATTCGCAACTCTTAAATTTTCATCTCTTCCAATAATTGGACCCTTTTCCCCAGTTTTTCTTCCTACGTCATCATCCCTATCAACACTAATTATGAGTGTAACCATTCAATTAATTGGATGCATTCTTTTTATTTTAAAATTTTGTATCTTAAGCCTGTAGAAATCCTTTAAAAAAGATTTATTATATTTTTTCTTTATTTATTTTATGAATACTGTACACAAAAAAATTTCATCATTACTTTTATTCTAAAATTGATTTTATTTATCGAGCTGATAGAGAAAAATGATAAGTTCAATGAAGGACAATCCTTGCATTCGATATACGTAAGGATGATATAATGAGGACCTTTGATATGAAATATCCTTGACCTTTACACATAAATATGGAAGCTATAATGAAATAAAAAAATTAATTAAGATAACACCAAAAAATATAAGTATTATTATCCCATGGAAGTATTTACAAAACAAAGGAGGTCTTATTATGCCAGAAAACTTAGAAAGGAGCGACGAAAACGTTGTGTATGTGGGAAAAAAGCCAACAATGAACTATGTGCTTGCGGTGGTGACACAGTTTAACAATGGAGCCAAAAATGTGGTTATAAAGGCAAGGGGTAAATCAATTAACAAGGCAGTGGATATTGCAGAGATTGTCAGAAATAGGTTTTTGAATGATCTGAAATACGAAGTAACCCTTGGAACAGAAAAGATAAAGAGTGAGGACAGGGAAAGCAACGTTTCATCCATTGAAATATTATTAAAAAGGTAAGGGGATTAATTCCCCAAAAAATATTTTTTAGGGGTGTAAAAAATGAAAAAGAAACTTTTTGATGTTGAAATAGTAAGGGAGGGGGATACTTACATTGCAAGAATCACACTGCCAAATGGTGATGTTTCAACAATAGAAAGCGATAATATAGAAGAGCTTTTGAACCATCTTAATACTGAACTAGAAGATCATTTTTCTAGAAGATGAAATTTGATCCCTTATTACTGACAAAAAGACACAATCAATATAGGAATAGTTCAATTAATCTTCTTCCAAGCGAAAATATTGTTAGTGAAAAGGTTAAATATATTCTTGGTAGTGATCTTGCTTCAAGGTATTCACTTACCCTGAATGGTGGAAATGCTTACGGGGGCACAAGATATATAGATGAAATAATAAGCAATGGAGAGAATATTATTTCCTCACTCTTTAATGTAAAATTTGCGGAAATAAGGCCACTTTCAGGTCATATTTCTGCAATGATTGCTCTACTTTCAATTGCAAATAAAAATGGAAAAATTATGGCCATTTATCCAGAAAATGGTGGCTACGATGGTTATTCCCAAGGTTATTTGCCTGACATACTTTCATTGAACTCTAGAGCAATACCCTTTGATAACAAAAGGTGGAATATAGATTATGAAGGCCTTGAGGATGCCGTTAGAGCTTATAGGCCAGATGTAATTGTATTAGGTGCAAGTTATTTCTTATTCCCCTACGATTTAAAATATATTAAGGATCTATCAGAATCTTACAATTTCAGGATTATTTATGATTCCTCCCATGTTATGGGACTTATTGCAGGTGGTGAATTTCAAAAGGATATATTCAAATTTACAGATATTGTATATGGTTCCACACATAAATCCTTTTTTGGGCCCCAAGGAGGTATATTGCTTACAAATGATGAATACCTTTATGAAAAAATTAAAAACAATGTTGTTTGGAGGACAATGGACAATTATCATTTAAACAGGCTTGCAGCACTTGTACAGGCCTCTTTAGAAATGAAAAAATATGGTAAAGATTATGCAATTAACGTAATAAAAAATTCGAAAAGACTAGCCAAAAACCTTGATGAATATGGTTTTGGGGTAAAATCCTTTGATGGGGAATATACACAGTCCCATCAGATACTTATAAAAAATAAGGAATTATGTCATATTCTCGAAAAATCAAGGATAATTATTGATTGTGTAGGTAGAATGGGCACAAATGAAGTAACTAGACTAGGTTTTAATTTAAAGGATATTGATAAACTTTCTGAACTCATAATGCTCTCTCTTGAAAAAAATGTATCTAAGGAAGTGATTACATTCAGAAAAATGTTCAAGGTGAAGTACTGTTAAATATTCTATCAATTATGAATTTTGGATCAAATTTAATAATATCTTCATATCCCTGGCCTATTCCAAGGAAAATTATGGGTTTTTTAATTTCAAATGATAGACTAATGGCCGCCCCTCCCTTTGCATCAGCATCCACCTTACATAATATTATTGAATCAAAACCTACATTTTCATCGAATGTTTTTGCCTGATTTATAATGTCATTCCCAGCCAATGCATCTCCAACAAAGATTGTATGGTTGGGTTTAGCTACCCTCTTTATTTTTTTCATTTCCTCAATTAGGTTTTTATTTGTCTGCATTCTTCCTGCAGTATCTATAAGAACTACATGTTTTCCCTTTGATTTTGCGTGTGAAATCGCATCAAATGCAACACTTGCAGGATCACTTCCTGGCTGGTGCTTGATTAGGGTTACATTAAGTTTATTTGCATGATACTCAAGCTGTTCGATTGCACCAGCCCTAAAGGTATCTGCAGCTGCTATTACTGGTACTAAACCCATTTTTTGTATCTGTCTTGCAATCTTTGCAATCGTTGTTGTTTTTCCAGTTCCATTAATACCCAGAAACATTATTACATAGGGTTTTTCAGATTTTTCAATCTCCTCTAGGAGATCAAAATTCGAATTTGAAAGTATATTTATAAGTGTTTCTTTAATTATTTGTTCCACAACCTTTTCCGGATCTGTGCCTATTTTTATCTTTAATCCAAGCACCCTTTCCCTTATCCTTGATCTTATTTCTTCAGCAACATCGTATGCAACATCTGCCTCTAAAAGTGAGATTTCAAATTCATCCAGAATTTCATCAAGTCTTTTTTCATTTATTTTCTTACCTATTATTCCAGCGGATTCCTCAACGCTTACCTCCTCGCTTAGCTTTTTCTTAAAAATGTTGAGCTTTTCTTTAAGGATTTTGAACATTTGACCTACCCTGGTACTTGTTATATATCTCCTCAACCTTCCTCTCAATGGCAAGGTACTGTCCCTGTACCTTTTCACTTTCCTGACTGAGCTTTAAATGTAAATCTTCCATATCTTTTATCCTTGATCTAATCATCTCCAGTGCTCTATCAATGCTACTTTCTATAATTACCCCACTACCAAGAGGTATCATTGCCCTCTTTTTTTCACTCGGATTTAAATAAATATAGGTATCTGCGCCTATGTTTACAAGCAATTCCTTTTCCTCTAGCTTCAAATAATTTTCTAAGGTCACCCTTGCCCTATTGTGTTCTTCAATCTGTTCCTTTAGATATGCTATTTGAACGCTTAAATTCTCCATGTGCTTTTTTAAGATGTCTGCGGTAGCAATTAAATCCTCTAGTGTATTCTCATTCTCCATTTTCTCCACCTGCTTTCTTGTACCTATGTATTGCTCTTGGATCGGTAGCATCCTTAAGTGGTATTGAGTATGCATCCTCAATTCTAATTTCCCTTCTTTTCTTCCTGTATATACTTCCTAGGAGTGAGTAGAAATAATCCTCTGCCTCTTGCTTATTCTTCGCAGTTACCTCCTTGCTAATATGTACCCAATTTTTGCCTTCTTTGTAATTTCCTATTATTCTATAGATTTTCACTTAATCACCCCCGAAAATTTACTTTTTGATAACTTGAGTGCCTCAAGACCTGGCATCTCTTCACCAGATAAAAAGTTTATCAATGCACCGCCACCAACACTAACGTGTGTGAATTTCCTGTTAAGATCCAACTTTGCAATAACAGATATTGTATGTCCCCCTCCTGCAACCTTAAAACAATCAAGATCGGCTATTGCCCTGAATATCTCTATAGTTCCTATTGCAAATTCTTCGATCTCATAAACACCCATAGGCCCATTAAGTATTATTGCCCCAGAGTCCTTTAACATTTCTTTATATTTTGCAACTGTGCCGATTCCAATGTCCATAATTGGATCCTCCACAGGAAGTTCTGAAATTTCTACCTCATATCTATGTCCATCTTTTTTAATTGCAAGATCCTCGGGAAGTACTATCTTATCTCCGTATTTGGATAATAATTCCTTGCAAATGTTAAGAAGTTCATCCAACTCTCCAAGCTCCTTTTTAAGAAATTCCACATTTACCTTCCCTATATCGACACCCTTTGACAGTAGGAAAAGGTTTGATACAAGCCCTCCAGTAAATATTTTATCTATTATACCTTTGTTGAGAAAATTTTTAGCTACCTTTAATGAGTCATCCACCTTTGCTCCTGCAAGTATAGCATATTTTGGTCTTGTATTATCGCTAAGGAATTTTGAAAGCATCGTAATCTCTTTATCCATTAGAACCCCCGCTAAATTGGGTAAATCCTCCGCAAAACCCACCAGCGTGGTCTGTGGTCTATGTATTGCTGCAAATGCATCATTGATGAAATAGTCAAAAAGGGGTGAAAGCCTTTTTACAATGTGGGATTTCCTCTGTATTGATATTGGTTCATCTGCAAGTACCACATCCTCTGAATAGAACCTTGTATTTTCAAGGAGTATCATATCACCATCCTTCATTGACTTAATTTTTTCAATAACAAATGATTCAAAGAGTCCATCCACATACTCAACAGGTCTCCTCAATAATCTTGAAAGCACCTCTGCATGTCTTTTGGTAGTAAGGAAATCCTTTTTCCCTGGCCTTGACTGATGAGCCATTATAACTACCTTAGATTCTCCTAGCCTTTTAAGTGTATCCAGATGTGCAACAAACCTTGAGGTATCAAGTATTTCACCCGTTTCCGTATTTACCGGAGAATTAAGATCAAGTCTAACAAGCACGCGTTTCCCCTTAAGATCAAAATCATCCATGGTGAAATAATCTTTCATGAAAATGAGTATTACTTTTATTAATATAGTATTTATGCTTCATTTTAGAAAATATTTATATTGTTAGCATCGATTAGGGTTTTCTATGTTTGAAGTAAGGTTTCATGGAAGAGGTGGTCAAGGGGCAGTTACAGCAGCAAACATCCTTGCCACGGCTGCTTTTCTCGAGGGAAATGATGTACAATCCTTCCCTTTCTTCGGTGTTGAGAGGAGGGGAGCACCAGTAGAGGCATATACAAGAATAGATAATAAAAGAATAGATATTAAGATGTATATCTACAATCCTGATGCAATTGTGGTCCTAGATACATCTTTAATGGAAAAGGTGGATGTTTTAAAGGGATTAAAAAAGGGTGGATATATAATATTAAATACACAAAAGAAACCTGAGGACTTTGATTTTAAAGATTATAAGGTGGCAGTTGTAGATGCCACAGACGTGGCGGTTAATCTTGGGCTCGGGTCCAGATCCTCTCCAATAGTAAATACTGCAATACTTGGTGCATATGCGAAGGCAATAGGAAATGTTAAAATAGAAAGTATAGTTCAAGCAATAAAAAGTAATGCACCCACAAGACCCGATGATAATGCCAAGGCAGCTTTGGAATCCTATAATAGAACAATTTTAGGATGGTGATTAAATTATGAAAATAAGTAGAGGTGCCACAATTACCGAACCAGGTAGTACTTCCTTGGAAGAGACAGGGTCATGGAGGACATTCAGGCCAGTGATAAGGTATGAGAAATGCATAAGATGCATGATATGCTGGAATTTTTGCCCTGAACCTGCAATTGAGAAAAAGGAGGGTGAAAACTACCCTGTTGCAAACCCGAAGTTAATAAAAATGCCTGTTCCAGTGATAAACTATAATTTTTGCAAGGGTTGCGGTATATGTGTGAATGAATGTCCTACAAAGGCAATTGATTTCATAAGGGAGGAGAAGTAAAATGCCAATGATGATGTTAAGGGGGAATGAAAGTACTGCCTATGCTGCAAAACTTGCAAGGGTGAAGGTAATACCTGCATATCCTATAACACCTTCAACACTGTTTCCTGAAAAGATCTCAGAGCTCATAGCAAATGGAGAAATGGAGGCAGAGTTTCTTCCTGTAGAAAGTGAACATTCAGCATTATCTGCAGCTATTGGCGCAGCTGCAACAGGAGTCAGAGCGATGACTGCCACAGCAAGCCAAGGCCTGGCCCTGATGCATGAGGTCCTTTTCATAGCAAGCGGTATGAGGATGCCAATCGTAATGGCAATTGGCAATAGGGCATTAAGTGCTCCTGTAAACATATGGGCAGATCAGCAAGACACAATAGCGGAAAGGGATTCTGGATGGATACAATTTTATGCAGAGACTAATCAGGAGGCTTTGGACCTAACATTAATAGCATTCAAGGTGGCAGAAAATGATAAAGTTCTTCTTCCTGCAATGATGGGAATGGATGCTTTTGTACTCACACATACAATGGAACCTGTGAATGTTCCAGAACAGCAGGACGTTGATGAATTTCTAGGTGAAAAAAAGATCAACTATCCTGTACTTGATCCTGAAAAACCTGCTACCTTTGGTGCCTTCGTTTTTCCTGAGCACTATATGGATATAAGGTATTCGCAATTTATTGCCATGGAACATGCAAGGTCTGTAATAGACGATGTTTTTAATGAATTTGAGAAAAAATTTGGTAGAAGGTATTCAAAGGTTTCTGGTTTTATGGTGGATGATGCTGAAATAGTTTTTGTAACAATGGGATCTATGACAGGAACTGCAAGAGAAACTGTGAGAAAACTAAGGGAAAAGGGTGAAAAGGTGGGTTTAGTAAAAATCACTGTTTACAGGCCGTTTCCCAAAGAGGAGATCGTTTCATTAACAAAAAATGCAAAAGTGGTGGCTGTTGTAGATAGAAATATAAGTCCTGGATTTGCAGGGGCCATATTTACAGAAACAGTAGCAAGCTATAATAATGAAAAGAAGAGGCCAAAAATAATTGATTTTATTATGGGCCTTGGTGGAAGGGACGTAAAAATTGAGAACTATGAGCAGGTATACAATTTAGCCAAGGCTGCTTTAAGGGGTAAATTCAAGGAGATCAATTGGATTGATGTTGATGAGGAGGCCGTTAAGGAAGTGGAGGGAACATTATGAATTACGAAGATATGGAATTTTTTGCGCCTGGTCACAGAGCCTGTGCAGGTTGTGCTGCACCAATAATAGTAAAGTGGGTGCTGAAAATATCAGGGCCCAAAACGATTGTTGTAAATGCCACAGGATGTTTAGAGGTTTTCTCAACCCCCTATCCCCATACATCTTGGAGGCTCCCCTGGATTCATACTGCATTTGAAAATGCGGCTGCAACAGCAAGTGGTATAGATGCTGCCCTTAAGGCGATTGGAAAGAGGGATGATGTAAACATAGTTGTCTTTGGAGGAGATGGAGGTACATCAGACATTGGTTTTCAGAGCTTGAGCGGTATGGCAGAAAGGGGGCATAATATACTCTATATCATGTACGATAATGAGGCATATATGAATACAGGCATACAGAGATCTTCCTCAACTCCATTTGGGGCTTGGACCTCCACCACACAGGTAGGTCCCTCAAGACCCCTGGGCAAGGAGGAATTTAAAAAACCAATCGCAGAAATTATGGCTGCACATAAGATACCCTATGTGGCCACTGCAAATCCCGCATTCCTTCCGGATTTTAAAGCAAAGATACAAAAAGCACTTTCAATAAAGGGTCCAAAGTTCATACACACTATTTCAAGCTGTACAACGGGATGGAGGCATGATCCAAGCAAGACTATTGAAATTATGCGTCTTGCCACAGAAACAGGTATTTTCCCTCTATGGGAAATAGAAAATGGAGATTTCTCCAAAATAAAAATTACCTATATGCCAAAACAGAGAAAACCTGTTGAAGAATATTTAAAACCCCAGGGAAGGTTTAGACACCTTTTCAATGAGCCAGAAAAAATAAAGGAAATACAGAAGATGGTTGATGAATGGTGGGCTAAGTTTGAAACAAAATCTTAAACCATTGGCATCAGACTAACATTTGGGAATCCCTTATTCCTGTCTACAATCAGAGAGTGATAAATTATTCTAGGCTTTATTCCATAGATGAATGGAACATTTTCTATTTCCACTAGCTTAAGGTAATAATCGGATATATTAATTATTTCATTCTTTAACGACTGTGATTCCCTCACTATGAGTATTGCAACATCGGAGGATGATTTAACTGACTGTGCCATATGGAATAATTCCTTTATTGCATTATCAGTTCCTTTTATGTATTCGAGTGTATCAGTACCTATAAAGTTTAGTACACTCTTATTTTCAAAACCAGTTAGATCAAGTATTGCCCTCAAAAGCCTCTGGTTAACCTGTTGTTCGTCCTTTCCACCAGCAGCAACAACATATGGGATGTTTGATTCCTCAACTGTATAATCAACGTATCTTACTTTTTTTCTAAATATATCTGGATCTATGAATCTTGTAAAATCCTTTTCAAGTCTCATTGGATTCCATCCACCAAGAGGTATCATAAAAATTCCAATATCGTTATATAGAAAGTTTAATCCAATTGGTCTAAATAAAAGTCTTATCTCTTCCATAGAAATATCTTTTCCTATTTCAATTGTAAGGAATGATGAAGGTCTTATTCCATTACCAAGCATTTTATCTAAATCAGGAATTCCTGTGGAATAATAGTTATCATTTTTTGTTGGTTCAAACTTTGTAATCTCTCTTTTTTCATATTCTTCTGGGTAGAATGTAAGGAATTTACCACCATAAAGTGTATATGAATAACTTGACTGGAATATTTCCACTCCCCTAAGCTTATTTATTTTCAATATCCTTTTCCTTCTTCCATCCTCCACGTCATGGTAAAGATATATCACACCATCAACAATATAATCCTCCGGGCTTATATCCCCCTTTTCTGAAACAAATATTATAGAGGCATTTGCACCTTCTACGAGATCATTCTGTATCATTGATACGAATTGATCTTCCCTAATACCAAACCTGGAGGTGATTCCCTCTACAGAATCTATTACGACTACACTTTTGTTTGGCAAATTCATTTCAATCTCATCATATACACGTTTAACTTCTGGAGCTTGCCTTCCCTGAAAAACCTTTTGATATCCTGATCTTGGAACCTTTTTTGGTTGTTCACCGGTCATCTCCTGTAAAACTCTTCTCCCATACTCCTTAATAGGCTTTTCTTCCTCCTGAATCTGTGAAAGAGCCTCAAGTAGTAGTTTTGAGGCCACAAGGAGTCTGAGGTTCTTTTCCATTCCTTTAAGCCAAGGAAACTGCTGATAAAGGCTAGCATCTCCCACCCTGGTTGAAAGATAAATAATGTTACTTTTTCCCTGCAATGTTTCTAGTATTTGCAGAGAAATTGTTGTTTTCCCACCTCCCGGAGGCCCCTTTACCAGTAGAGAGTTGCCATTTTTTGAAAGTAAAAACTGTAAAAGCTCATATGGAAATCTGTAATTTATATTCAATCCATTCATAGTAAAACTATAATGTATTTTATGATATTTAATTTTTATCTTGAATATCTCAGAAAATATATTGCATCTTACTTCATAAAAATCCTATCTAATGATCCTACTTACCATTATCTGCTCCCCATCTTTTGATTGGATCATTGCTTCACTTGATTGTCCTTTAGCCCTTTATTGGGCTGGGTAA
>Ga0207433_10004539_pt1 | contig 25486 bp, 34 predicted proteins | sample YelNatPaOPGAMG01_FD_187559 | JGI IMG/M metagenome (GOLD analysis project Ga0207433, IMG submission 187559) | Hot spring thermophilic microbial communities from Obsidian Pool, Yellowstone National Park, USA - OP-RAMG-01 (SPAdes) (version 3) | ecosystem: Environmental > Aquatic > Thermal springs... | reverse complement strand
ATAAGTTAAATATTCCTGCAGTGGTTAGGTCTATTGAATATGATCCCAATAGATCAGCCTTTATTGCTTTGGTAGTTTACAAGGATGGAGAAAAAAGGTATATTTTGGCTCCTCAAGAATTAAAAATTGGAGATGAAATTATTAGCGGAGAGGTTGTAGCTTTTAAGCCCGGTAATCGCATGCAATTAAAAAATATTCCCGTAGGAACATTTGTGCACAATGTTGAACTTCAGCCCGGCCAAGGGGGAAAAATTGCCCGCTCGGCAGGAAATTCTGCACAGGTTATGGCTATTGAGGGCGGGTATGCTCATCTTGCTCTGCCATCAGGAGAAATTAGAATGGTTTTACAGCAGTGTATGGCTTCAATCGGTACATTAAGCAACCCCGAGCATGTTTTTGAAAATCTGGGCAAGGCCGGAAGAATGAGGTGGTTGGGAATCAGACCGACGGTAAGAGGTACGGCCATGAATCCCGTTGATCATCCCCATGGCGGTGGCGAAGGAAGAGCGCCGATTGGATTAAGAAAGGGACCAAAGACTCCCTGGGGCAAGCAAGCATTTGGAATTAAAACAAGAAAAACAAAAAAATATTCAGATAAATTTATTCTTCAAAGAAGAAGAAAGAAGAAAAATAAATAATATTTATATTTATGGCAAGATCGCTTAAAAAGGGTCCCTATATTGATGAAAAACTAATCGCCAAGGTTAAAAAGCTAAAAGCAGGAGATAAAACCATTATTAATACATGGTCAAGGGCTTGTGTTATTACCCCGGAAATGGTTGGCTTTACCTTTGGCGTACATAATGGGAAAATTCATGTTCCCGTATTTGTTACCGAGGAAATGGTGGGGCATAAATTGGGAGAATTTGCCCCCACGCGCAAATTTATTCGGCACGGAGGAAAAATGCAGAAGGAAATAGAACAAAAAGCCCAAGAAGCAGAAGCGAATAAGATTAAATCGGCCAAAGAATAAATATGGAAATTTACGGAAAATTGAATTATTTGCGAATCGCACCCCGAAAGGTAAGGTTGGTGATTGATTTAATTCGGGGAATGGACGTAAAACAGGCAAAAACGCAGTTAAGTTTTATGCCGCAAAGAGTAGCTAAACATTTGATTAAATTAATTAATTCGGTTGTTTCCAACGCAGAAAACAATTTTAAAATTAAAAGCGAAGGTTTGTTTATAAAAGAAATTAAAGTTGATGAGGGCACGCCTTTTAAAAGATGGCGTCCCGTTTCGAGGGGAAGGGCTTTTCCCATTATGAAAAGAACCTCAAACATTACTTTAGTTTTGGAAACAAAAGAAGGCATGTCGGAAAAAACGGTTGAACTCAAGCCGGAAGTTAAACAAGAAGTTAAACAAGAAGAAAAAACAGAAGAGAAAAAAGAAAAGAGCGTTTCTTTGGAAAAATCAAAAATGAAAGCGCCCAAGAAAATTAAAAAGGCCTCAAAAATTCAGGGCCTAACCAAAAAAATATTTCGTAGAAAAGCATTTTAATTATGCCGCACAAAGTTCACCCCAAAATTTTTAGGATAAAGGATTTGGGCGATTGGAAATCGCAATGGTTTAGCATAAAAAAATATAAGGAGAATCTTGAAATCGATTATCGGATTCGAGAATTTATTAAGGATCGTTTAAAAACAGCGGCAATTGACGATGTGATTATAAAAAGAACGGCAAACGCGATTCAGATTTTAATTCGGGCTGCTCGTCCAGGAATTATTATTGGTAGGGGCGGAACCGGCATTCAGGAATTAAAAAAGGATGTGATTAAAAAGGTTTTTAAGGGAAAGATTAAGGGTCTAGATATAAAAATTGATGTTGAAGAAGTGCGCAAGCCAGAAACCCAAGCAGCGGTAATTGCCCAAAGCGTTGCAGAGCAATTAGAAAGACGCATGCCGTTTCGTCGCGTATTAAAGCAGACCATTGAAAAAGTAATGCAAAATCCCGAGGTAAGGGGCGTTAAAATTCGGGTTTCTGGAAGGCTTAACGGTTCAGAAATGGCAAGAACAGAATGGTTAAGAAAGGGAAATCTGCCCCTACAGACAATTCGCGCCAATATTGATTATGCCCAACAAAATGCTTATACCATTTACGGGGTTGTCGGAGTAAAGGTTTGGATTTATAAAGGAGAAGTTTTTGAATAAAAATTTTTATGTTGCAACCCAAAAAAGTAAAACATAGAAAGTGGCACAAAGGCAGAAGACGCATGGAAGGAGCAACCAAGGCCGCATCAGAGCTTGCCTTTGGCGCTTTTGGTTTAAAGGCCCTAGAGGCGAGATGGATTACTGCCCGTCAAATTGAGGCCGCGCGTCGTTCAATGACGCGCTATATCCAGCGCGGAGGTAAAATTTGGATTAGGATTTTTCCCGATAAACCCGTAACTCAGAAGGCCGCAGAAGTAGGCATGGGCGGCGGAAAAGGCAGCGTTGATCATTATGTTGTGCCGGTCAAGCCGGGAAGAATTCTTTTTGAAATGGATGGAGTTTCTGAAGAAATTGCCCGAGAGGCATTAAGGAGGGCGCATCATAAATTGCCAATTAAAACCAAATTCGTAAAGAGGTAGATTTATGAAAATTAGAGAAATTCGACAACAAACGGAAAAAGAAATTGAGGAAAATCTCGTTTCCCTTAAAGAAAAACTGAGGGAATTGAGGTTTAATTTAGTTGGCGGCAAAGTTAAAAATATTCGGGAAATGCATCGCGTGAAAAAAGATATTGCCCGCATTTTAACCATTATTAAAGAAAGAAAAAATGACACCCCAAGAAAAAAGAAATAAAAGAATATTAAAAGGAGTCGTGGTTTCGGATAAAATGGACAAAACCGTGATTGTTTCCGTGGAAAGAATTAAGGCGCATCCCATTTATAAGAAGCGTTATCGGGTTAGTAAAAGATATAAAGCCCACGATCCGGAAAATAAATATAAGGTAGGAGACGCGGTTAGAATTCAAGAACATAGACCCATTTCTAAGGATAAAAAGTGGATTGTTTTATAGAATTATGATTCAGGTAGGTACCAATTTAAATGTTGCCGACAATACCGGAGCCAAACTGATCCGGGTGATTCGGATATTGGGCGGCACAAAAAGAAAATACGCACAATTGGGAGATATTGTCGTTGCTTCGGTAAAAGTAGCCGAACCGAGAAAAATCGTAAAAAAGAAAGATGTGGTGCATGCGGTAATTATTCGACAAAAAAAGGCATTTCGCCGCAAAGACGGAAGTTATATCCGTTTTGATGATAATGCGGCGGTAATTTTGGCCGGAGAAGAACCCAAGGGTAACAGAATTTTTGGACCGGTACCGCGGGAATTAAAGGAACGAGGATTTACTAAAATTATTTCCTTAGCCACAGAGGTAATTTAAATGAATATGAAAATTAAAAATGGAGACACAGTTCTAATTATTGCCGGAAAAGACAAGAACAAAACCGGAAAAGTGGTAGAAATTTTCCCCCGAAAAAATAAAATCATGGTGGAAAATCTTAATTTAGTTAAAAAACATGTTCGAGCAAAAAGATCGGGAGAAAAGGGTCAGCGCATAGAGGTGGCGCGACCCATAGATACCTCTGATGTAAAATTAATTTGTCCCAAGTGTAAAAAACCCACACGGGTAGGTTACCGAATGATGGCCGAAGGCCGAGAAAAAAAGGCAAGGATTTGCAAAAAGTGTGGGCAAGAAATATAGTATACTTATTATGAATCCGCTTAAAGAAAAATATCAAAAAGAAGTAATCTCCCAAATGCAGGAAAAATTCGGATACAAAAACATTTTTTCGGTGCCCAAAATTGAAAAAGTGGTGGTGAACGTTGGAGTGGGAAGCATTTTAAGAGATGAACAAGTTCAGCAACTCGTAGCAAAAGACCTTGCTGTAATTACCGGCCAAAAACCAATCCCCACTATAGCCAAGAAGGCAATTTCTGCTTTCAAAGTGAGGAAGGGGATGGTGGTTGGGTATAAGGTTACCCTGAGAGGAAAAAGAATGTTTGACTTTCTTGCGCGTCTGATTCATGTTGCCCTTCCGAGAATACGAGATTTTCGCGGCATCGATCCTAAATCTGTTGATTCTTCGGGCAATTTAACTATCGGTATTCGCGAACATATTGTTTTTCCCGAAGTTTCTCAAGAAGAAATCAAAAAGATTTTTGGTTTGGAAATTACCGTCAACACCAATGCGAAATCCAAAGAAGAGGCCTTAGAACTTTTTAGGTTCATGGGTTTTCCGATAAGTAAAAAATCGCAATCCAATAAATAAAAAATTATTATGGCAAAGATATCACAAATTGCAAAAGCAAAGAAAAAACCGAAATTTTCTACTCGCACCATTCGCAGATGTTTTCGTTGCGGAAGAAGGCACGGCTATATGCGTAAGTTTGGATTGTGTCGAATTTGTTTTCGAGAACTCGCTAATCGGGGAGAAATTCCCGGCATAAAAAAAGCATCATGGTAGATTCAATTGCCGACATGTTAACACGTATTCGCAATGCTCAAATGGTTGGCCATCAGACCGTAGAATTTCCCTTTTCTAAAATCAAAATGGAGATAGCCAATCTTTTAAATCGAGAAAACTATGTCGGAACAGTGACTAAAAAAGGCAAGGGCGCGGACAAAAAAATTGAGTTAACATTAAAATACAGGGACGAAAAAAATACCAAGCCCGTTATTCGCGGACTAAAAAGAATCAGTAAACCCGGTCAAAGAATTTATGTTTCATCAAAAAGACTTTATTTGATTTCAAGAGAAAGGGGTACCGCGGTTTTATCCACTTCAAAGGGGATAATGACCATTAACGAGGCAAAGAAAAAACATGTAGGCGGAGAAGTGTTATTTATTATCTGGTAAAACTATGAGTCGCATTGGAAAAAAAATTATTGATATTCCTCAGGGCGTTACCATAAAAATTGATAATCAATTTATTAATGTAAGGGGCCCCAAGGGTGAAATGACCAGGCAATTGCCCGAGCAATTGGTTGTTGAGATAAAAGACAATAAATTGTCAATTAACCCCAAACCGGGCATCAATGAATTTGATTCCGCGACCTGGGGAACATACCAAGCCCTAATTCAAAATATGATAATTGGGGTAACCAAAGGATTTGAAAAAAGACTGGTTTTTGAAGGCGTAGGATATAAGGCAGCGGTTAATGGGAATAAATTGGTTTTAAGCCTGGGGTATTCTCATCCCATTGAGATAGAGGCGCCAGAAGGTATTAGTTTTAAGGTGGAAAAAAACATTATCACCGTTGCCGGCATAGATAAGTTTTTGGTCGGTCAAATAGCAGCAATTATCAGATCCAAAAGAAAGCCCGAACCATATAAAGGCAAAGGCATAAGGTATGAAAACGAAATAATTAAGAGAAAGGCAGGCAAGAAGGCAGTTGCCTCAGCATAAAATATGGCAAGACCCGAAAAGAGAAACAAAAGAATTATTCGTCATAGAAAAATCAGGGCAAAGATAAGGGGCACGGCAAATGTTCCGCGTCTTTGTGTCTTTCGTTCAAATAAACATATTTATGCTCAAATTATTAACGACGAAAACAATCAGACCATTTTTTCTATTAGCGACAAAGAATTAAAAACAAAGGGGAAAAAGAAAAATACGGAAATTGCCTTTGCCTTGGGCGAGTTATTGGCGAAAAAACTTAAAGAAATGTCCGAGACCAAACACATTGAGAAAATAGTCTTTGATCGTTCTGGATACAAATATCATGGCAGAGTTAAGGCGCTTGCAGAAGGAGCGAGAAAAGCAGGTCTAAAATTTTAATTTATCATTATGGCCGAGGAAATAAGAAAAACAAAAAAAGCATTAGCGCATAAAAGGGGAGGAATAGAAACAAAGGAACAGCCCGAATTTGAGCAAAAACTTTTGGATGTGCGCAGGACCGCGCGTATGGCTGCAGGCGGAAGACGTTTCAGTTTTCGCGCCGTAGTAGTTATTGGCAATAAAAAAGGAAAAGTAGGAGTGGGCGTTGCCCGGGGCGCTGATGTAACTATGGCCGTAGAAAAAGCAGTAAGACAGGCAAAGAAACATCTGATTGAGGTTCCGATTACAGAAAACGGGTCTATTGGTTTTCGGGTAGAGGCCAAGTATGGTGCGGCAATGGTTATGCTCAAGCCTGCGGAAAAAGGCCGCGGTGTCATTGCCGGAGGCACCGTACGCACTATTTGCAATTTAGCCGGAATAGCCAATATTAGCTCTAAAATTTTAGGCAGAACCAATAATAAGCTTAATAATGCCAGGGCAACGATTAAAGCATTAGAACAACTGAAATAATTAATTTATGCAATTACATCAATTAAAACCGAAATTTAGGCAAAGAGATAAAAAGCGGGTTGGTCGCGGCGGAAAGCGCGGAACCTATTCTGGCAAGGGAATTAAAGGACAAAAGGCAAGAGCGGGGAGAAAAATTAGGCCGGCGATACGCGATTTTATTAAAAAAATACCCAAAAAGAGAGGCTATAAATTTAAAGCCATTTATCCCAAACCCGAAATAGTGAATCTTAAAGATTTGGAAAAGTTTTTTCAAGAAGGCGAATTGGTTAATCCCGAAACATTGATAGAAAAGGGCTTAATTAAAAGAATTAAGGGGAAAATTCCTCAGGTTAAGATTTTGGGCACGGGCAATCTTCAGAAAAAACTAAAAATAGAAAATTGTTTAATGTCCAATACGGTAAAGAAACTAATCAAAGATTAATTTTATGAAATGGTGGGAAAAAATTACCTTGCTTTTCAAGGTTAAAGAATTAAGGAACAAGATTCTCTTCGTTTTTGGCGTTCTGGTTGTTTTTAGGATTATTGCCAATATACCCGTGCCGGGAGTTAATTTAGAGATTTTAAAGAACTTTTTCAAAAATAATCAGCTTTTCGGGATGATTAATATCTTTACCGGCGGCGCAATGAGTAATTTTTCTATTGCCATGTTGGGCTTGGGTCCCTACATTACCGCAACGATTATTTTGCAGCTTTTGACCATGATTTTCCCGGGACTAAAAGATCTTTATCATGAATCCGGCCCAGAAGGAAGGCGTAAATTCAATCAATACGGCAGAATATTAACCGTTCCCTTGGCAGCCCTAAATGCCTATGGTATGATCGCGCTTTTAACCAATCAGCATGTCATTGGTTATCTTTCTCCCTTGTCTTTGGCAACAACGATTATTGTGATTACTGCCGGTTCGTTGTTTTTGATGTGGCTGGGAGAATTAATCAGCGAAAAGGGCATCGGCAATGGCGTTTCGCTTTTAATTTTTGCGGGCATTATTGCCAGAATTCCTTCAGATATTCGTCGGGCAATCGCTACCTATTCTCCGGAACAAATTCCCTCCTATATTGCTTTTGTCGTTATTGCCATTTTGGTAATTGCCGGGGTGGTGATTATTAATGAAGGAACAAGAAATATTCCCATTGCCTATGCCAAAAGAATTAGGGGGCGGAGAATGTTCGGAGGGTTTTCTACGCATTTGCCATTAAGGGTAAACCAGGCAGGGGTAATTCCGATTATTTTTGCCCTTTCAATTATGCTTTTTCCGGGAATGATTGCTAAATTTTTAGCCAATGTGCCCAATCAATTTATTGCCAACAGCGCAAGATATATTGGCGGAATTTTTGATAATCATATTTTTTATGCCATTGTTTATTTTATTTTGGTGGTGGTTTTCACGTTTTTCTATACTGCAGTCACCTTTGATCCCAAAGCAATTGCGGAGAATATTCAAAAAGAAGGCGGTTTTGTTCCGGGAATCAGACCCGGTGAAAACACTGCTCATCTCTTCAACCACATTCTTAACCGTATTACGCTGGTGGGCGCATTATTTTTGGGCGTTATTGCCGTTTTGCCAACCATTCTTAGTCAAACCATTGGTTTGGCAAGTATGACCATCGGCGGCACCGCGGTTTTGATTGTTGTTTCCGTGGTTTTGGAAACCATGAAGCAGGTTGAGGGACAATTAACCATGCGCGATTATGAAGGATTCTAAAAGGGTTTTTATTATTTATGGTTTGCCGGGATCTGGCAAGGGCACACAAGCAGAAATTCTGGCAGATAAATTTGGTTTAATTCATTTTAATACCGGCAAGGTAATAGAGGGCATCATTAATGATCCCGAAAAACTAAAAGATCCACTCATTCAGAAGCAAAAATATAATTTTGAGCAGGGACTGCTTTGTGACCCCAGATGGGTTACCGAACTTGTTGTTGAAGAACTTAAAAATATTTATCAACAGGGAAAAGGGGTGGTTTTTAGCGGTTCGCCAAGAACCCTTTATGAGGCAGAAAGAATAATTCCAGAATTAGAAAAATTATACGGAAAAGACAATATTACTGTGATTGAAATCATCATTAAGCCCGAAACATCTATTTTTAGAAATAGTCATCGTAAAATATGCGAACAATGCGGAACGCCGATTCTTTATACCAAAGAAAATGAAAACCTAAAATATTGTCCCAAATGCGGAGGAAAAATCGTTACCAGAGCTTTGGATGAGCCTGCCATCATTCAGACCAGAATAAAAGAGTATCAAGAAAGAACCGAGCCGATTTACGAATTTTTAAATTTAAGGAATATTAAAATTCATCGCATAGACGGTGAACCACTGCCGGAAATTGTTACGGAAAACATTTTGAAATCCATTCATTTACAATGATTAATATTTATTCGCCAAAAGAGATTGCCGTAATGCAAAAAGGTGGCAAGATTCTTGCCCGCATCCTGAAATTAATATCTAAAAAGGTTCGACCGGGCATTACCACCGAATATTTAAATAGGGTCGCTGAAGACCTTATTTTTTCATTTGGGGCCCGGCCGTCTTTTAAGGGGTTTAATAATTATCCCGCAGCGCTTTGTACTTCTATTAATGACGAAATCGTTCATGCTATTCCCGGCAAAAGGATCTTGCAAAAAGGCGATATTTTAAGTTTGGATTTGGGCATTCGCTATCGCGGCTTTTGCACCGACGCAGCAATAACCGTGCCAATAGGGAAAGTTAGTCCCGAGGCCAAAAAATTAATTCAGGCCACTAAAAAATGTTTGGAGCTGGCTATTGGTAAAATAAAAGTCGGTAATTACCTTGAAGATATCGGCTCAATAATAGAGACCCATGCCCAAAAATGTGGTTTTAACGTTATTCGCGAACTGGTCGGTCATGGAGTTGGCAGGAACGTACACGAAGATCCACAGATTCTTAATTATCGGCAAAAAGAACGAAACACGATTTTAAAACCGGGCATGGTTTTAGCCATCGAACCGATGTTGGCACTGGGCGACTTTCATATTCGTAAAAGCGAAGACGGTTTTGGTTACAAAACCCTAGACCATAGTTTGGCTGCGCACTTTGAGCACACGGTAGCAGTAACGAGAAATGGTCCGCGTATTCTTACCATTAATCACTAAAAAATCCCGAACAGGGATTTTTTATTTAATCAAATTTGTATGATATAATAAATTTATGGATGAAAAAATACATCTTTCGGTCATTGTTCCGGCATACAATGAGGAAAAACGCATTCCGATTACTCTTTTAGAGGTGGATAAGTATCTTTCTGCGCAAAAATATACTTATGAGATTATTGTCGTCAATGATGGATCTAAAGATAATACCGTAAAGGTTGTAGAGAACCTAAAGAAACTTATCAAAAATCTAAAGATTATTGACAATCAAGAAAATCATGGAAAGGGTTATGTGGTTAAGCAGGGAATGTTGGCAGCGCGGGGCCTTTATCGTTTATTTATGGATGCAGATAATTCCACAAGCATTGAGCACATAGATAAATTCTGGCCCTATTTTAAAGAAGGATATAGCGTGGTAATCGGCTCCATAGAAGTAGAGGGCGCAAAGATTGAGGAGGGTGCGGCATGGTATCGTCGTTTTTTGGGTAAACTTTCCAAGTATTTAATTAGGATCATTGCCGGAATTTGGGAAATTCGCGATTCGCAAAGGGGGTTTAAGTGTTTTTTGGATCGGGCAGCAGAAGCCGTTTTTTCCAAGCAGACCGTGATGCGTTTTGGTTTTGATATTGAAGTTTTGTGTTTGGCAAAAAAAATGGGATTTAAGATTAAAGAAGTTGCCGTAGACTGGCACAACCCCGGAGAAAGCAAGGTGGGATTGGGCGCATATTTTAAGACACTTTTTGAATTAATAAAAATAAAATACAACCTTGTAACCGACAAATACGGATTTAAACAAACCGCCTTTATTAAAAAATAGGCCCAAGTATTAGTATTTATGAAAATTTCTGATTTTAAAAAGAAACAACTAAGAAACGGATTTAGAAATGTTTCTGAATTACGGCAGGATTTGGTTAGCGGAGATTGGATGATTGTGGCAACGGGCAGGGCAAAACGGCCCCAGATTTTTAGAGACAGGGGAAGGGAAAAGTTTGAACAAAAAATTTCCGATTGTCCTTTTGAAGATCCTCAATCCAGCGGTCATGGAGAGCCGCTTTTAATTTATTATAAAGACAATAAAAGGATAAGGGTGAAGGGCGCAAAGAAATTAGTTAGAGACTGGTCGGTGCAGGTGATAAATAACAAATTTCCCGCATTGGGACCGGGAAGTTGTTCGGAAACCTATAAAGAAGGACCCTACAAATTAATGGATGGTGCCGGATTTCATGAAGTCATTGTTAGCCGTGATCATTATCGGCATTTGGCATTGATGGACATAGATGAGATTGAACAGATTATCAAAGCATATCAGGATCGTTATCTATCGCTTAAAGAGCATAAATGCGTTAATTATATTTTTATTTTTCATAATCATGGCAAAGAAGCCGGTGCAACGGTTCCCCATCCCCATTCTCAGTTAATTGCTTTGCCCGTTCTTCCTGCGGACGTAAAAAGAAGTTTAAATGGAGCAAGGGCCTATTACGAAAAACACCGTCGCTGCGTCCATTGCAAAATGATTAATTGGGAAAAAGAGGAAAGAAGATGCATTTTTCAAAACGAACATTTTGTGGTTTTTTCACCTTTTGTGCCGAGGGTTAATTTTGAGATTAGAATTTATCCGCGCAAGCACGAACCCCAATTTGAGAATTTAAATGAAATTGAAAGAAGATATTTGGCCGAAGCATTGAAACAGGCACTTTATAAATTATATAAAGGATTAAAAGATCCTGCTTATAATTTCTTTATTCACACTGCGCCCTGCGACGGCAAGGATTACGGTTATTATCATTGGCATTTGGAGATTTTGCCTAAAACCAATATCTGGGCAGGAATTGAGTTGGGCACCGGCGTAGAGGTAATTACCGTAAAACCCGAAGAAGTGGCTAAGTTTTTAAGAAATCAAAAATGATTGTTGCCATTTTTGCCAAAATCGCTGATTTTATCATCGGAACCATTTCTGCATCTGGATATTCCGGCATTGCCATTTTGATGGCCGTAGAAAGCGCTTGTATACCCTTGCCTTCAGAAATCATTATGCCTTTTGCGGGATTTTTGACCCTTTCCGGAAAACTTTATTTTTTATGGGTAGTTCTTGCCGGTGCGGCGGGCAATTTAGTCGGTTCAATTATTGCTTATTTTATCGGCGTATTTGGCGGCAGGCCCTTTATTGAAAAATACGGCAAACACGTTTTATTGGGCAAAGACGAATTAGACAGGTCGGAAAAATTTTTTAACAGATACGGAGGCATAAGTGTATTTTTTGCCAGAATTTTGCCGATTATGCGAACCTTTATTTCTCTTCCCGCAGGAATTTCCCGCATGCCATTTTTAAAATTTTGCGCCTATACTTTTATCGGTTCTTTTTTCTGGTCGGGACTCTTGGCTTATATTGGCGTGTTTTTGGGAGAAAATTGGAAGGGTATCGAGGTTTATTTTCGTAAATTAGATTGGTTAGTTGCCGGGTTATTGATCATTGTCATCTTTTATTTTGTTTATAAAAAATTTCAGATTAAAAAATAAATTTTATGGAAAGAAAGGGATTTACTCTTATCGAATTATTGGTAGTGATTGCCATTTTGGGAATTTTAGCAACCATTATTTTGGTCAGCGTAAACAATGCCAGAGCCAAAGCGCGGGACACGAGAAGGATTGCGGATTTAAAGCAAATTCAGACTGCAATTTTGATGTATTACGATACGCATAATGCCATGCCCGCAAACCAAACGCCGGGATTTGGTTATTGTGATTCGCAAAGCAATTTTTTGCAGGAATTAGTTGCCGACGGATTAATCCAGACCTACCCCAAAGACCCGCGAAGTCCGAGTTATCGTTATTGTTATTATGATTACGGTCCGGGAAATTCAATCGGAGCCTTAATTGTTGCTACGTTGGAAGCAGCGCCACCGAGCACTACCGGCATTCCTCCTTCTTGCCGTCCTTGGGCTCCGGAAGCAAACTGGTGCAGCCAAAGCAGTAATACATATTATTGTTTATGTAACCCTTATTAAAATTTATGAAGCCATTAATTATTGCCAATTGGAAAATGAATCCGTCGGATCCGAATCAAGCCAAAAAGCTTTTTGGCGCATTTAAAGAACTTAATGCGGTGATTTGTCCGCCATTTTGTTATTTGAACAGCAAGGTTTTACCAACTGGCGCAAAATTTGTGTTGGGCGCACAAAACTCTCATTGGGAAGAAAAAGGAGCGTATACGGGCGAAATATCGCCAAAAATGCTGAAAAGTTTGGGCGTTAGATACGTAATTTTGGGGCATTCGGAAAGAAGGATTCACTTTCAAGAAACCGATGAAATGATTAACAAAAAAATAAAAGCCGTCCTGAAACATCATTTAATTCCCGTTTTGTGCATCGGAGAAAAAGAAGGGGAAGACGCCGAAACCGTTGTAAGCGAGCAATTACAGAAAGACCTGGATGGCATTGCGCAAACAGAAATTAAAAAAATTATTATTGCCTATGAACCGGTTTGGGCAATTGGCACGGGGAATTTCTGCAGTGCCGAGAAAGCGGAAAAGATGCTCAATTTCATTAGAAGAAAAACGGCCAACAGGATTCTTTACGGTGGAAGCGTAAATAGCAAAATTTCCAAGGAATATCTAAAAATCGGATTTGATGGTTTATTGGTTGGCGGAGCGAGCCTAAACATAAAAGAATTTAAAAAAATAGTTAAAAATGTCTAACAAGATTAAAACGCTGACGGATGTTAATTTAAAAAATAAACGCGTAATTGTGCGCGTTAATTTTGATGTGCCCATTGATGAAAAAGGAAACATTGAGGATGATTTTCGCATTAGAGAAAGCCTGCCCACAATAAATTATTTAATTAAAAATCGGTGTAAAATTGTTTTAATTTCTCACCTCGGGAGGCCGGAAGGGAAAAGAATGAAAAAATACTCCCTTTTGCCGGTTAGAGAACGACTGAAAAAATTATTGAATCAAGAAATTTATTTTGCCGATAGGCTTTCCTTTAAATCCATTCACAAAATATCGGATAAATTAGAAGGAGGGGAAATTCTTTTATTGGAGAATTTGAGATTTGATATTTATGAAGAAGAAAATTCTTTGCAGTTTGCAGAAGAATTGGCGAAACTAGGAGAGATTTTTATCAACGAAGCATTTCCGGTTTGTCATCGCGAGCATGCTTCCATTGTTGGCATTCCCAAATTTTTACCTTCAATTGCCGGTTTTTGCCTTAAAAAGGAAATAGAGGAATTAAATAAAATTTTATTTCATCCCCAAAGGCCGCTGATTGCGATTATTGGCGGAGCAAAAATTTCTACCAAGGTCAAGGTAATAAATAAATTTTTACATATTGCGGACAGGGTTTTAATTGGCGGCGCCTTGGCAAATACAATTTTTGCGCGGCAAGGTTATAATTTAGCCGATTCAACAATTGATATAGATGCGTTTGAGGAGGTGGATAAAATTAATCTCAAAAACAGAAAATTATTTTTACCCATTGATTTAAGCATTTGGGACGGCGAAAAAGTTTCTTACCGCGACTTGGGAAATTTAAGCAAAGGAGAAAAGGCGCTGGATATCGGTTTAAAGACAATTGATTTATTTGCGAGCCTGGCAAGAAATGCAAAAACCGTGGTTTGGAATGGTCCTTTGGGATTAACCACTCAACCCCCATTTGATCGCGCTTCAAAAGAATTGGTAGAAGCATTAGAGAAAAGTCGCGCTTATAAGATTGCCGGCGGAGGCGATACCTTATCTTTTATTCATGCCATAAAAAAAGAAAAGGTTTTTGATTATCTTTCTACTGGCGGCGGCGCCATGCTTGATTATTTGGCAGAGGGGACGCTTCCGGGGATAGAACCGTTAAAAAAATAATGAGAAATAAAGTTTGGAAAGTTAATAAATCCGCACCCAAAGATTTTTTTGAAAAATTTCCCGAATATTCAAGACTGACCCTGCAATTGCTTTGGGATCGGGGCCTAAGAACGCAAAAAGCAATTGATGAATTTTTTAGCCCGGACTACGATCAAGATCTGCACGACCCCTTTCTCTTGAAGGGAGTTCAACAGGCAATTGACCGTATTTATCTGGCAGCAGAAAACAATGAAAAGGTGACAATTTTTGCAGATTATGATGCTGACGGAATTTGCGGCGGAGTAATTTTAAGCGAAATTTTTAAAACCCTAGGCATTGATCCGCTTGTTTATATTCCGGACAGAAACAAAGAGGGCTACGGTTTGAACTTTGAAGCAATTAAGGCAATTGCCAAAAAGGGAGTGAGCTTGATTCTAACCATTGATTGCGGCGTAACCGATTTTGAAGAAGTAAAACTCGCCAATAAGTTGGGAATTGATGTGATAATTGTTGATCATCATGAGGTTCCCCCAAAACTTCCTCCCGCTTTGACAATAATTGATCCAAGACAAAAGGGGGATAAGTATCCCTTTAAAGATTTGGCCGCAACCGGCGTTGCTTTTAAATTGCTCCAGGCCTTTTTTAGAACCAAAAATATTTCTTTTCAAAAAGAAAAATGGTTTTTAGACCTCGTGGCAATTGCAACGGTAACGGATTCAATGGTGCTGTTGGGCGAAAATAGAACGTTGGTAAAATACGGTCTAATTGTATTATCGCAGACCAAAAGAGTGGGTTTAAAAGAATTAATGAAGACTGCGAAAATTAAGCCGGTTTTTAATCCGCAGACACTGGAAACCAATTTAAATACCTATACGCTTGGATTTATTCTCGGTCCGAGAATCAATGCGGCAAGCAGAATTGATCATGGTAGTACCGCCTATAAATTACTTACCGCAATTACAGAAGAGGAGGCGCGGGAGGTTTCTTTAAAACTGGAACAGAGAAACGAAGAACGTCAAAGAACCACCGAACGCATCTTAAAAGAGGCAAGAAATCGGGTTTTGAATTATTCGCCCAAAGAAAGAATTATTGTTGAGGGCGATGAAACCTGGGTGGCGGGAATTGTCGGTCTGGTGGCGCAAAAACTTTCCGATGAGTTTTATTTGCCGTCCTGTATTTTTCAAAAATTTAAAGATATAAGCATCGGTTCGGTGCGAGCAATTCCCGGGTTTAATGCAGTAGAAGCGCTATCTTCTTGCCGCAAGTTCTTGCTTGAATTCGGTGGGCATCGCGGAGCAGCGGGCTTTCGTATATTAAATAAAAACATCGAAAAGTTCCGTAAGGCGATCGGGCAATATGCGGCGCGCACTTTAAAAAGCGAAGAAATCATACCCTATCTTTATATTGACGCAGAAATAGATGCCGATGATTTAAATTGGATAAATTTTGAGCAATTAGAAAGATTTGCCCCTTTTGGCGAAGGCAATCCAACTCCGGTATTTTTGTTAAAAGGGGTAACGGTTACCGAAATGAAAAGCGTGGGGAATAACGGTTGTCATATTAAGCTTTTGCTGGAAAAAGAAACAAAAGACGGAATTAAAAAAATTAAAGCCATTGGTTTTGGCTTGGCAGATTTTTGTGATAAGATTAAACTGGGAGATAAAATAGATATTGTTTTTGAATTCATTGTTAATGAATGGAACGGAACGAGAGAACTTCAAATTAAAATTATTGATTTAAGAAAAACATGAAAATTATCGCTTATTGTGACGGCGGCTCCAGAGGTAATCCCGGCCCGGCAGCGATCGGAGTAATCTTAACCGAAGAAAAAGGCAAGGTAATTAAAGAATATGCAGAAAAAATCGGGAGGGCCACCAATAATGAGGCAGAATACGAGTCTTTGATTTTTGCTTTGCAAAAGATAAAATTGCTTTTTGGCGGGAAAAAGGCAAAGACCATGGAAGTGGAAATCAGAACAGATAGTGAATTTGTGGTTAAACAAATGAGTGGAAAATACAAGATTTTGGATAGAAAAATTGAGCAGTTGTTTTTAAAAACCTGGAACTTAAAGGTAGATTTTGGCGAAGTAAGGTTTGTTCATGTTCCCCGGGAAAAAAATTGGGAAGCAGACAGATTGGTTAATAAGGCGCTGGAAGCAAAAAGAACAAGTGACGCCCTGCCGGGAATTTAAATTCGCCTCTTGACTTTTTGAATTTTTTTTGTTATGGTTTTTGTGTCAGGCAAGCGTGATGATCGCTCTTTGTATAAGACAAAGAGAGGAAAGTCCGAACATTCCTTTAACGCAAGTTAAAGAAAAGCCTAGCGGGTAACGCCCGTCGTCCGTAAGGACAGAGATGCGAACAGTGACGCGAGACCCGAGAGGGTTAAGACACCGCATTAGCGGTGTATGCCTTAAGTAATTAAGGAGTGAAACGGCTAAATTCTTAGGTGAATGCAAGAACAAATATCTGGCAGAAGATGATGATGATTTTCTGTCAGTGAAAGGTAGTTCGCTAGAGCCCGGTGGTAACATCGAGCCAAGACAAATGATCATCGTCCTGCATATGCAGGATAACAGAATTCGGCTTACGGCTTGCCTGACATCGAAAGTCCCGCAAAATTTCTGCGGGATTTTTGATTGATTTTAAGCGCGAATTAGATTAAAATAAAAACATGAAAAAATCAGAATTGATTTTTAGCGCGCTTTTAGTGCCAATTGATTTTTTAATGTTTTTGAGCGCGGGAATTGCTGCTTATTTTTTGCGCGTAAGCCCGATTGTTGCAAAATGGAGACCGGTTCTTTTTGCCCTCAATCTTCCCTTTGAAAGATATTTTATTCTACTTTTAATAGTTTCTTGTTTCGGCATTATTATTTTTGCCATTTCCGGACTTTATAAAATCAGCGCGCAGAGGAATGTAGCTAAAGATTTTTTCCAAATTATTGTTGCCGTTTCCGCCACGATTTTGTTGGTTATTATTTATATTTTCTTTGCTGGACAAATTTTTGAGTCCAGATTTATTATTTTGGCGGGCTGGATTTTTGCGATAATTTTTTTGCCGTTAGGCAGATTTTTGGTGAAAAAAATTCAGCGTTATATTGTGGGAAAATATGCGGTGGGCACGCACAATGTAGTGATTATTGGCAATGATAAGACAACCCATAAGGTCATTCAAGAAATTCAATCAAAGCCGGAATTGGGATATCGAATTATTCAGCATTTTTTGGATATTGACGCAGAAAAAATTAAAGATTTTATTATTGAAAACATCAATGATATCGATGAAGTGGTCTTGGCAAGCCATGACTATGATCGTAGCGATGTTTTAGAAATTTTGGATCTTTGCGAGGAACAAAGAATTGATTTTAAGTTTGTTCCCAATCTTTTTCAGGCGCTTACCACAAATATTGAAATGAACACCTTTGACGGCGTTCCCCTTATTGAAATTAAACGAACCCCGCTTGATGGATGGGGAAAAATTTTAAAGCGAGGAATGGATATTTTGGGGTCTTTATTGGGCTTGGTTTTGCTTTTTCCGTTTTTTTTGGTGATCGGGATAATCATAAAATTAGATTCCGACGGTCCGGTTTTGGTTCGGCTAAAAAGAATAAGTCAGAAAAAAGAATTTTACCTTTTTAAGTTTCGTTCGATGGTAAAGAATGCAGAGCAGATAAAAAAGGAACTGTGGCAATACAATGAAAGGAAAGACGGACCGCTGTTTAAAATAAAAAATGACCCCCGGATAACCAGAGTGGGAAGGTTTTTAAGGAAATATCGTATTGATGAGTTGCCCCAGTTAATCAATGCTTTTAAAGGAGAGATGAGCCTGGTTGGTCCCCGGCCGCACCAACCGGATGAAATTGAAAGATATCAAAAGCACCACAAAAAGGTTTTATTGATTAAGCCGGGCATTACCGGGATGGCACAAATTAGCGGAAGTTCGGATTTGCCATTTGAAGAAGAGGTAAAGCTTGATACTTATTACATTGAAAATTGGTCTTTATCCAAAGATATTTATATTCTTTTAAAGACGCTTATTATTATTTTTAAAGACCCCTCGGCCTGTTAATTTATGCGTATTGCTTTAGTTCATGATTATCTTAATCAATACGGCGGCGCAGAAAAAGTTCTTGAGGCTTTTACCGAAGCCTTTCCCGATGCGCCAATTTACACCTTGGTTTATGACCCCGACCTGGTAAAGAGGATTTTGCCCGGAAAAGAAATCCGGGCATCGTTTTTGCAAAAAATTCCTTTTGCCGTATCGCACCATCGTCTTTTTCCGCCCCTCATGCCGTTGGCAATAGAAAAATTTGATTTTTCTGATTTTGACGTAGTTCTTTCTGATTCCGCAGCCTTTGCCAAGGGCATTATTACCAAGCCGGAAACAATCCATATTTGTTATTGCCATACGCCCATCCGCTATGCTTGGGATGATTGCCATAAATACGTTCGTGAATTTAATATTTCATTCTGGATTAAGCCTTTTGTGCCCCTGATAATGAATTATTTGCGTTTATGGGACAGGGAATCGGCATATCGCGTAGATAAATTTATTTGTAATTCAAAATTTGTAGCCAAAAGAATTGAAAAATATTACAAGGTTAAAGCAACGGTTATTTATCCGCCGGTTGATACTCGGTGGTTTTATCCGCAGGGCGAGGCAAAAGATTATTTTTTGATGGTGGGAAGGCTATTGGCTTATAAAAGGTTTGATTTGGCCATAGATGCTTTTAATGAATTGGAAATTCCCTTAAAAATTATTGGCACCGGTCCGGAATTTAAGAGGTTGAAAAAAATGGCCAATTGGAATATTGAATTTTTGGGCAACGTAAATAGTGAAGACTTAAGAGATTATTATCAGCATTGTCGGGCATTGATTTTTCCCCAGGAAGAAGATTTCGGAATTGTGGCGCTTGAAGCCATGGCCTGCGGTAGACCGGTGATTGCCTATAGGGGAGGAGGAGCGCTGGAAAGCGTGATAGAGGGAGAAACGGGAATATTTTTTGATGAGCAAACAACCCATTCTTTGGTCGGAGCAATTAAAAAACTTGGACTTTATCGGTTTAATTCTCAAAAAATTCGCAATCATGCCGAAAGGTTTGATAAAAATAAGTTTATCCAAACGATTAAAAATTACATATTAAATTTATATGATTAATGTCGGAATCGATATCAGGATTTTATCCAAAGGGACAAAGACGGGCGTAGAAAATTACGTTACCAATCTTCTTTTACATTTACTTTCCAAAGACAAATCCATCAACTATAAATTATTTTATAGCGGTTTTAAACAACTGAAAGGGAATTATCCGTGGCCAAAGTTAAAAAACGTAGAAGTTAAAAGTTTTAAAATTCCCAATCGCTTCCTGGATTTATCTTTGCGGTTCTTGAAATTTCCCAAAATTGACAAATTGGTTGGGGACGTGGATATATTTTTAAGTCCCCATTTTTTACTTTTGCCCGTAACGAAAAAAACCAAGACCATTGTTGTTTTTCACGACCTTTCTTTCGTGCGCTTTCCGGAATTTTTTTCTTTTCCCAAAATGCTCTGGCACAAATTTGTATATCCGCAAAGGCAGGCAAGAAACGCCGATTTGATTGTGGCGGTTTCAAATTCCACAAAAGAAGATTTAATCAATTTATATCAAATTCCCGAGGAAAAAATTCGGGTTATTTATTCGGCTGCGGGAGAAGAGTTTATGCCGATAAAAAAGGAAGACCCGAATCTTTTAAGAACAAAGGAAAAATATCATTTGCCGGACAAGTTTATTCTTTATTTTGGAACGATTGAGCCCAGAAAAAACATTTTAGCCCTTATTGAGGCCTTTGAAAAAATTAAGGCAAAAAAAATAGATATCCCGCTTCGGGTGCGATGGAATGGATTTGAGGGATTTATTTGCAAAAACAATAAAAAGGTCATTTCTTTGGATGACCTCAAATTGGTGATTGCGGGGAACAAGGGCTGGCTTTATCGGGATGTTTTTAACAAAATTAGAAACTCTTTATTTCGGAAAGATATCATTGTCACCGGATTTATTGAGGAAAACGATCGGCCGTATTTATATAATTTATCCGAGTTGTTTGTTTATCCCAGTTTCTTTGAGGGGTTCGGCTTTCCGCCGCTTGAAGCAATGGCCTGCGGCGTTCCCGCCTTGGTTTCTAATCGATCTTCTTTGGCAGAAGTGGTGGGGAACGCCGCATTAATGTTTAATCCGCACAATATTGATGAGATTGCTTTTGCCATCAAGGAAGTTTTAGAAAATCAAAATTTAAGAAACATTTTAATTACAAGGGGTTTAAAGCGCGCCCGGAATTTTCATTGGGACAAAACCGCAGAATCATTTTTAAAATTATTTGAAGAATTATGCTCCCGGTAAAAAAAATTGGCATTGATGCCAGATTTTTTGGTCCTAAAGACAAGGGCTTCGGTCGGTATGTGCAAAACCTGATTTCAAACCTGGAGATTATTGATAAAAAAAATCATTATTTTATTTTTCTTAATAAGAAAAGGGACGGAGAATATTTTCCCAAGAATCAGAATTTCAAAAAAATTTTAGTAAAGCACAACCGTTATTGGTCCGTAAAAATAGATAAAAAATTTTACCAGCCGGACCTGGACGTTATTCATTTTACCTGTTTGCCGCCGCCGATTTTTTATAAGGCAAGATCGAAAATGATTTTTACTCTTCACGATTTAACCTGGAGATTTTTTCCGGTTTTTAAAAACCCGATAAAAAAATTTTTTTATAACTTATCATTTTTAAACGCAGTACGAAACGCGGCATTAATTATTGTTCCCTCAAAGCACACGAAAAAAGATGTGCTCCGCTTATATAAAATTGACCCCCAAAGGGTAAAGGTAATTTATGAAGGAGTCATATAAACAATATATCCTTTATGTGGGAAATTTTTATTATCATAAAAACCTTCAGAGGCTTAGGGTTGCATTTAAAAAGCTGGTGCTTGAAGACGGTTTCAAGAATTATAAACTAATTTTGGTGGGCGGAAAGCCTTACCAAGAAAATGATTGTATTATTAGCACGGGTTATCTGGACGATAATGCGCTCAATAACTTTTATCGGGGAGCAGATCTTTATGTTTTGCCATCGCTTTATGAGGGTTTTGGTTTTACCGCCCTCGAAGCAATGAAAAGAGGGGTGCCGGTAGTAAGTTCTTCAACTTCTTGCCTGCCGGAAATTTTAGGCGATGCGGCAATATATTTTAACCCCCTTGATATTCGGGATATGGTTGCAAAAATAAAAACGGTCCTTTTGAATCGGGACCTAAAAAGGGATTTAATAAAAAAAGGCCTCCAAAGAGCCAAACTTTATCCGTGGGAAAAAACGGCAAAACAAACCTTAAATTATTACGAACAAATTTAAACCGCTTTTAAAATATCCCGCATGCGCGGGATATTTTTTATTCTTCGCTGCGTATTACGTTTATTTTTTTTATCTTAGTTTTTTCCGACTTGGGTAATTTGATGGTGAGTATTCCATTTTTAATGGTTGCTTTTGCCTTGTCCGCATCAACCTCTACCGGAAGAATTATAGAGCGTGAAAACATGCCCCAATAAAGTTCTTGATAGAAATAATTTTCCGTTTTTACTTCTTCGTCTTTTGTTCTTCTTCCCCTGATGGTAACCATGTCATTATTGATGCTGATGTCAATATCCTCGGGTTTAACGCCGGCAATAGTTGATTTTATTACAATATCCTGGTCCGTTTGATAGACGTCAACCGTTAATTGTCCCTCTTCGGTTTCTGCCTCTTCAAACCAGCTTTTTTCTTCGCTGGGTTCGTTTTTTTCCGTGGAAACCGTTTCTTCCGGTTCGGAACTGTTATTGTTTTTGATTTTTTTAATTTTTGCCATATTTGATGAGGGTGTGGTTTCTTTTGGGACGCTTTTGTCCCTTGCCGTTTTTTTCTCGACCTTTTCAGGTTTCTTCATTTTTTCTTCGGCGTCTATTCCGGCAATTTTTTCAAAAAATGAAGGCGTCATATTTTACAAATGGAGCGATATTTTTTTACCTTTTTAAACATCAGAGAAACAATGAATGCCCCGCTTACAAGGGTTATTATCAAAAAGAGATTTCTTGTCATATCATTAATTTCTCCGCTGCTATTTAATATTATAATGTAGTTAAAAATTGAATGCAACAAGGTTGCAGCCAGCATTCCGCCCCAAACAAACACCTTTTTAAGGCGCGAACCAATTAATAAGGAGACGGCGAGAAAATAACCGACAATTCCGCAAGCCAATGCGTGTAAAAACGTTGCGCCCAAAAACCTGCTGGTTAAAAACTCAAGGGTTTGAATAACGCTTTCATTCTCCAATGGAATTTGGCTTATTAGATAAATATTTTCTGCCGCAGCAAATCCCAGTCCGGCAATAATCATGTAAATCATTGCATCTACCGGTTCGTCAAATTCCGGATTTTTTAAAATGCCGAATTTTACCACCAGATATTTTAAAATTTCTTCAATGGCGGCAAAGGCGACGACCAAAACAAAAATGGTGCCTAGGAAGCTAAATTTTTCAGAGACCAAAGAAAAGAGCCATTCCGAGATTCCCGCGAGAGGAACAATCAAAACTCCCAAAAAAAATATTTTTATAACAAGACGGTTTGGCTCGGGATGTTTATCCTTGCGCAGATAGAAAGAAAGCCAGATTAAGCTGGGCAATGGCGCCAAAAAAATTGAAGAAAAGAAATTCATTGATTGTTTTTATTTTCCCCGTGCCGAATTTTAGATTTTTCAAATTCCAACTCCAGCCTTTTATTGATTAAACCCTTATTTGCCTTTGGCCAAAAAGAAATAATCAATGGCCCTTCTTTTTTATAATGCATTTGCCAAATTTGTTCACTGATAAAGGGCATAAAAGGATGGATTAATTTTAAGATGTTTTTAAACACATAAACATTAAGATTCTTTTCCTGTGTTTTGCTTATCTCGATGTACCAATCAGCATATTCGTGCCAGACAAATTCATAGAGTTCTCGCGCAGCTTCGCCCAATTGATAATTTTTAATTTTTTTATCGACCGAATCGATGAGCCGATGCAGGCGGCTAAGAATCCATTTATCCGCAAGAGTAAGATTTTTGTCTTTTATTGACCGATATTGCGGTTTTTGGGAAAAAAAGTGAACAAAACGATTAATGTTCCAAATCTTATTGCAAAAATTTCTGCTTGCCTTTGTTGAGTCTTCGGAAAATCTTATCGCTTGTTGTTCTTTGCTCGTAATATACAATAATCCGAACCTCGTGGCATCTGCCCCGTATTTTTCAATCAAATCCAAAGGATCAATTCCGGTACCCAAAGACTTGCTCATTCTTTTTCCCTCAATATTCAATACCGTGGCATGAATATAGACTTCTTTAAACGGAATTGTTTTAAGAAATTCCAAACTGGAAAAAATCATTCTTGCCACCCACAAATAAATAATATCTTGTGCCGTGGAGAGCAGGGTAGTGGGATAAAACTTATTCAGGTCGCTGCCGGGAAGCGGCCTACAATAGTATTGATTTTTGACTTTTGCTTTTTGATTTTGAGCGCAGGCGATCGGCCACCCCAAAGTGGCAAAGGGCCAGAGGGCAGAAGAAAACCAGGTATCCAATACATCGGTTTCCCCTTCAATCGGAATTTTGTGTCCCCACCACAGCTGTCGGGATATACACCAATCTTCAACGCGATTCATCCAGTCAAGATAGATCTTTTTATAGCGGCCGGGAATGAACTTGATTTTGTTTTTTTTCACAACCTCAATTGCCGGTTTTGCCAGTTTGTCCATTTTCAAGAACCATTGTTTTGAAATCAGCGGTTCAATGGGCGTTTCGCATCTATCGCAGATGGCTAGTGAATGTTCGTAATCCTCAATTTTTTCCAAAAGGTTTTGATTTTTTAGGTCTTCAACAATTTTTTCTCTTGCTTGTAAAATTTTCATTCCCGCATAGTTTTTCCCCTCTGCGGTAATTCTCCCATCTTCACCAATCACGTTAATGGTTTCAAGTTTGTTTAACTTGCCGATCTTATTGTCCGTAGCGTCGTGGGCCGGGGTTATTTTTACCGCACCGGTTCCGAAATTAGGGTCAACTCTTCGGTCGCCGATAATGGGAATTTCGCGATTCATTAAGGGAAGAATTGCGGTTTTGCCAACAAGATCTTTATAGCGTTCATCTTTGGGGTTTACCGCTATTGCGGTGTCGCCCAACATGGTTTCGGGCCTTGTCGTCGCCACAGTAATATAGGTTTTAACTTTTGAATTTTGACTTTTGACTTCGTATTTAATGTACCAAAGTTTTGTTTTATGCGGGATATATCTAATTTCAATGTCGGAAATTGCAGTGGAACAGCGGGGGCACCAATTAATGATTCTCGGTCCCCGATAAATCCATCCCTTTTTATAATAATGAAGAAATGCCGTTTCTACTGCCTTAACATAATTTTTATCAAGGGTAAATCGCGTTCTTGACCAGTCGCAGGAACAGCCGAGTTTTTTTAGTTGTTCAAGAATTAGGCTGCCATATTTTTTTTGCCATTCCCAGACCCTGGCTATAAATTTTTCTCTTCCCAGGTCTTGTCGGGTTAATCCCTCTTTTCTTAACTCTTTTTCTACCTTATTTTGGGTAGAAATTCCCGCGTGATCCGTGCCGGGAATCCAAAGCGTAGAAAATCTATTCATCCGATGATATCGAACCAGCACATCCTGAATCGTATTATTCAGCGCGTGCCCCATATGTAATGAACCGGTAATATTCGGGGGAGGAATTGCCACTACAAATTTCTTTTTTCCCTTTTTGGGTTTAAAAAAACCGCCCTTTTCCCAAAGGTTATAAATCTTTTCCTCAACCTCTTTTGGTTGATAGGTTTTTGGAATTTCCATAATTTTATTATCGCATTTTTGCAATTTTAAGACAATCTGAGGTTGGCATTCGCTTTTATTTCCCCCCAGTTTTTAATTGTTGCTTTCTCTTTGTGGAAATAGGCAGCCATTGCGATCATTGCGCCATTGTCTGTGCAAAGTTTCATTTCCGGCACCAAAAAATGAATTTTGAATTTTAAATTTTTAATTTTGAATTCGAATTGCTTTCGTAATTCGCTGTTTGCCGCAACTCCGCCGGCCAAAATAATTGTTTTTGCCTTATATTCTTTTGCTGCGCGCAGAGTTTTTTCAGTTAAGACATCAATTATCGCTTGTTGAACTTCATAACACAATTCTTGAACAAAATTTTGATTTTTGATTTTTGATTTTTGATTTTGCGTTAAAT
>Ga0207433_10004518_pt1 | contig 25543 bp, 29 predicted proteins | sample YelNatPaOPGAMG01_FD_187559 | JGI IMG/M metagenome (GOLD analysis project Ga0207433, IMG submission 187559) | Hot spring thermophilic microbial communities from Obsidian Pool, Yellowstone National Park, USA - OP-RAMG-01 (SPAdes) (version 3) | ecosystem: Environmental > Aquatic > Thermal springs... | reverse complement strand
ACTCAATTGATGGTAAAAGTAAACTCCAAATACTTGCTGAAATCATAATCCCTGCTGAAAAACCTAAAGATGCGTCTAAAAATTTTCTTGATACTGTTTTTTTTAAAAACACAACTGCAGAACCTAAGGCTGTCAAAGACCAAGTGAATAAACCACAAATAAAGGATAAAAGTATTGGATTTAAACTCAATAAAAAATTCATATTTTTAAGAAATATTAGCAAAGCTGAAGTGGCTGTGTCGCAACCCCTCTTTTTTGCTGGTAGCCGCAACCTTTTCCGCCAGAGGCAGATCAACCTTTGGTTGAAGGTTGCGTTTATCGTCGGTAATATTACGCAGGCTGAAGCCTGCGGCTACCAAAATTGATATTACGACACTGCCACTGAAGCCTTGCCCTACATTTATGCCATACATTTAAACAATTTTTATCCCGCAGATTGCGGGATGAACTATTAACTATGAACTATTAACTATCGACTATAAACTATTGACTATAAACTACTTAACTTCCTCAAACTCTTCTTTTCCTGCACCACATACTGGACAGACCCAATCATCTGGTAGTTGTTCAAAAGGTGTCCCTGGTTTGATACCGTTTTCCGGATCGCCTTTTTGTGGGTCATATATATATCCACATACTTTGCATTCATATTTTTTCATTTAGTTTCTCCTTTCGTATTTTTAAAAAATATTAGCAAGGCTAAACCCTGTGTCTGTGTCATAACCCCTCTTTTTTGCTGGTAGCCGCAACCTTTTCCGCCAGAGGCGCCCGCCTGCCAAAGCGAAGCGGCGAGCAGGGATCAACCTTTGGTTGAAGGTTGCGTTTATCGTCGGTAATATTACGCAGGCTGAAGCCTGCGGCTACCAAAATTGATATCACGACACAGCTACTAAAGTCTTGCTCTACATCTATACAATTTTTATATACTATGAACTATTAACTACCAACTATTAACTCATTGACTATCTTTAATATAAGTTGGTGCTGTTTTTGGTGATTTTCCTCGTTTAACTAAATGGTAAAACTCATATGTCATTGTCTCACCTTCAGATAAAATCTCAGCGTCTACTACTTCACCAACAAATAATATATGTGTACCAACATCAATACTATTTACAACTTTTGCTTCAACATATGCTAAAGAATTTTCTAAAATTATAGGTAACCCTAAATTAGATGTTTTGTAGTTAAGATTCTCAAATTTATCAATGTTTCTACCAGACTTAAAACCAAACCTGCCAATAAACTCTAAAGGCGTTTCTTTTTTCAATACAGAAACAATAAACATACCACTTTCTTTAACATAGTCAGTAGTGAGATTATTCTTGTTTAAACATACAGCAATCTGAGGTGGTTCTGAAGTAACTTGGAAAACAGTATTTGCAATCTGGCCATTAAATTTCCCTTCTTTGTTTTTAGATGAAACAATATACATACCATAACCAATTTTATAAAGTGCTTGTAGATTCATTTTATTTTTCTCCTTTCTTTTGACATTCCCTACAGATTCCTTTAAATATACCACAAAATTTTTTGACCAAATGACCATCAATCTTTTGTCTTTTTGCAAAACTATATTCTATGTTTAAATCATAAACTTCCCCACATTTTTCACATATGAAATGGCTATGAGGTTGAGTATATCCATCAAAACAAAGTTTTGTTTCTAATGGTATCTCAAGAACTAAATTTCTTTCTGCAAATTCTTTTAAAGTGTTATATATTGTAGTTTTTGAAATAGTTGGCAATTCTTTTACTAAGTCATTATATATCGTCTCAACATCAGGATGGGTTCTGTGTTCAGTAAGATATTTATATATCCTTATTCTTTGTATAGTTGGTTTTATACCTTTTGATTTTAAAGTTTCTTTTATATTTTGCATAAGTTTAATTTTAAATTTAATACTAATTTGTAATTATTACAATTTAATAATTATTAAAAATAAAAACATTTGTCAAGAGGGATAACAAAAATTTTTTTTAAATTAATTCTTTAAAGACATCGGGCAAGTATTTAACAATATCTGTTGGAGTAAAACAAAATTCAGTTTTTTGTTGCTTTCCAATAAATGCAGCTTGTGAATGTAAATAAACACCTAACACTGCAGATTTTAAAAGAAAATCATATTTCACTAATGTCTTATTGTAATTCTTTATCTGATAACAAAGTCCTGCAATTATCCCAGCTAATACATCTCCAGAACCACCTTTTGCTAAAGCATTATTAGCTTGGTTCAACTTAAATATATACTCTCCATCTGAGATTGTTGTTGTTGAAGATTTTAGAACTAAAACAGCATTATTATTCTTTGCAAACTCTTCAACATATAAACAAGGTTCATTTTGAATTTTCTCAAATTCATCATCAGTAATACCAAACAAGTTTTTAAACTCGCCTGTATGTGGTGTAAGTATTACTTTTTTTGTTGAGTTTTTTAAAACTTTTATTTTTTTATTTTCTACTTCAAGTAAATTGAAACCATCTGCATCTATTACTACAGAAACTTCTTTTTGAAGATTAGATTGAGGAGATAAAAGTACTTTAAGTAATCCATTGACAAAATTTTTTGTTTTTTCTTCTCTACCTAATCCACAACCAATACATATTGTATCAACTTTTCTTTTCTGTACATATTCTAAAACATCATCTATTGCTTGTTCTGAAATACTACCGTGTTCTTCTTTTGGCAAAGGACAAACAATTATCTCAGGTTTTATTCTTGCAACAGTTGTTTCATATATACTTTCAGGAACAGCTAAACTTACAAGGCCACATCCTACTGATAAACATCCTTCTGCTGCTAATATGGCTGCACCTGTGTAATTTTTTGAGCCAGCTATAATTAAGGCATGTCCTAAATTATATTTATGTATATCCTGTGGACGTTTTGGTAAAAAATCTTTTGCTATACTTTTTGTTATTATTTGATGTTTATTACACATAGTGTTATTTTTTATTCAATAAAATCGCTACTGCTACAGAATAATCTTTTGTATGTGAAAGTGAAACTTCTATTTTAATGTTCTTTACTTTTTTATTGTTAAACATAACAATTGGTTTACCTTCTTTAATGTTTTTAATAACAATATCTTTTAGTGGAATTTTTATTTTTCCAGCAAGTGCCTTCCACACAGCTTCTTTTGCAGCGAATCTTGCTGAATAATGTTGTTCTTTATTTTTTTTAGATTCACAGTATTCTATTTCTTCTGGGCTAAATACTCGGTTTAAAAATCTTTTGTTCTTTATAAGTTTTTTAATTCTTTTTGTTTCTATAATATCTATCCCTATCATATTTTAAAATCCAAGTTGGCCACAAGCTGCGTTAATATCTAATCCGTATGGTTTTCTTACAAAAGTAAGAAAACCTTTTGATACTAAAAAATTTTTTAAAATTTCTATTTTGTTATCTTCTGGTGTTTTATAATCACCTGCTTCAACTGGATTATATGGTATCAAATTTATTTTATAAATTTTTCTATTATCAGAATGTTTCAACAAAGTTTTTACAAGTTCATTCATGTTTGCAATAGAATCATTTTTATTGTTTATTAAAACATATTCTATTGTAACTGATGTATCTGTTTTTTTAGCATAGTACACTGCTGCTTTAAGAATCTCATCAATGCTATATTTTAAATTTGGTATTAATTCTCTTCTTGTTTTATCGTTTGAAGTATGTAAAGATATTGCAAGTTTTACTTTGAGATTTTCTTCTGCTAATTTATAAATATTTGGTACAATACCTACAGTAGAAACTGTGATTCTTCTTTTTCCTAAACCAAACATATTTTCATCAGTTAAAATTTTTATTGATTTAACAGTATTGTCATAATTTAGCAACGGTTCTCCCATGCCCATATATAACACACCATTGATTTTACCATCTTCAATTCTTAAAATCTGTTCAATGATCTCGCCACAGGTTAAATTTCTTACAAAATTCACTTTCTCTGAATTACAAAATTTACATCTAATAGCACATCCAATCTGAGTAGAGATACATACTACATTTCTTTCTATCTTAGGTATAAAAACAGTTGGTATTAAATACCCATCTTTTGTTTTAAAATTATATCTTGTTGTAGAATCTAACTTTGATGTTTGTTTAGAGGCCAACTCAAACGTGTAAATTTCAAAATTAGTTTTAAGTTTCTCTATAAACTTTTTTGGTAAATTTTTAAACTTGTCGAAATTGTTTATTTTCTTTTTATACAACCAGTCAAAGATCTGTTTAACTCTAAATTTTTTTTCTTTATACTTTGTAACAATTAAATCTTCAAGTTCTTCTTTTGTAAAATCCAAAATATGCATAACTATTTAAACACAACCCCTGTTTGTTTCGCCCAAAAAAGAAGGTCTAAATCAACTAGTGATATTTTTATATCTTGTGAAAATTTGATAAACTTTTGTTCAAGTTCTAGATATCTATTTTTATTTATACTTTTTGGTATACTTGGGATAACTTTGTAGTATAACAAATTCTTAAGTATATGCCTATCTATTATTGCTAAATCAAACGAATATCCTATGTTTCTTAAAAAATGACTTGCTTCTTTATATCCCATACCTTTTATTTCTCTCACTAAAATCTCTCGCAGTATTTCAGGTTCAAAATTTTTATTCACCAACTGCCAAATAACATCAAACTTCTTTGCTGCTCCTATTATCCATTTTGTTTTTGTTTTATAAAATCTAGTATATTTTTTTAAAATGGATTGGACCTGTGCAGCAGTCATCTTAGGAAAACCATTATTGAATAAAATTTCAACAGCTTGCCAACAATTTGTTGCTTTTGATTGAGGTGTTAACAAACAAAAACAAAGTTCTTTTAAAACAAGTATCTTATCTTTTTTAACATCCAAAAATTCTTGTTTTCTTTTTTGTATTTCAATATGGAATTTTTTATACAAAGAGAACAATTTTTTAATTTTCTCCATTTAGTTTTATCTTTTCCCCCAGGAAAGTTTTTGTGTTAAAATATCAAAAAAACTTTTCTTAGGATTTGAAATGAATAACAATTTTTTTTCTGAAGAAGAGATTATTACTTTTTCAGTTTGTTTTAATTTAAAATCACGTTGTCCATCTAAAGATAAAAGAAGATCTTTATTCGATTTAAATTCTGGGATATACAACTCAATTCTTTTGTTTGAAGAAATAACTATCGGCCTCATTGATAAAGTATGTGGTGAAATAGGTGTAATAAGCAAAACTTCTGTCCCCGGTTCAACAATACTTCCACCAGATGCTAACGAATACGCAGTTGACCCTGTCGGTGTTGCAACAATGATTCCATCGCCTATAATCTCAACAATTTTTTTATCATCTATTACTAACTCAATATTACACACTTTTGCAGAAAGTGTTCTTATAACACAATCGTTTATTGCATAATAAAATTTATTCTTAAACTCTATCTTTAAAACATTTCTTTTTTGTGGAGTTATCTCGCTACTAAAAAATTTATCTATAACACTAAAAACTTCGTTTATTTTAAACTCAGCAAGATACCCAAGCCTACCTAAGTTTATACCTAAAACAGGCACAGAATTTTCTGTTGCATAATGACCAACTTTAAGCAATGTACCATCACCACCTACTGTTATTAACAAATCACCTACGCATATTTCTTTTGTTACTTTTAAGGAACTACAAAATTTTAAATCATACTTATTTAATCTTTTTTTTAACAATTTTAAAACTTCTTCTACATCTTTCTTTTGTGGATTGTATACTACTAAAATACTTTTTTTCATAAAATTTATTTTGATAAAACAACTTTGCTATTAGATTTTATCTGTTTTAGTTTTTCAATAGTATCTTTTTCAAGTTTTATTTTACCAATAATTGTTACTTCACTATACGGTTTTGGTTTAGACGATGTTGACACTGGTGTTTTACCAAAAAATATACAGAAACAATTCCCTTCAGGCCACCAACCAACATCGCCTACATCAACATCAAATGTAGGTTTTTCATTTGGTAGTTTAAGTGGTAGCTCAAAATATATTTCTTCACCCCAGAGATGTACTTTTGCTTGTTGTGGCAAAATTTGATAAATTTGTTGGGCAATATTTGTATCGTTAAGTTCACATTCTATATTTAATTCGTATGATGGAAAACTTATAATTATTTTTTTCATAAAATTACTAATTAATCTTTGTAAATTTTAATTTACTCATCCACAATATCTACTTCTTCATTTTCTTCTGTTTCTCTAAATGTTGTTTATAATACTTTGAGAACACAAGAGTATTATTATCAGGTGTAAAGAAAAACAGGTCATCTGTTTCTTTAGGATAAAGAGCTGCTTTTATAGAATCTAATCCTGGGTTACATATAGGCGAAGGCGGAAGTCCAGGATATTTATATGTGTTATATTTAGAATTTACTTCCAAATCTTTATATGTTAACGGTTCTTTATATTTTTTAAGTGCATATCTTACTGTTGCACAAGATTCTAAATTCCATCCTTTTTTTAGCCGGTTATGAAACACAGCGGAGACAAGTTTTTTTTCTTCAAAACTTTTTGCTTCTTTTTCTATAATAGAAGCTAAAATTACAACTTGATAAGTTGACATTTTTAGTTCGTATGCACGTTGAGTGAATTCTGGAATATATTTTTTATAAAATTCTTTCACCATTTTGTTAACTACTTCTTCTACTGACTGGTTTTTATAAAAATAATAAGTTTCAGGGAATAAAAAGCCTTCAAGATTCTTGGATTTAACATAAGTTATAAACTCAATTGGATCAGAAATTACTCCTTTAGAGTAAAGCCGCTGGGAAATTTGTTCTACTGTAAAACCTTCAGGTATAGTGACTTTAACAATTTCAGCACCTTTTACAAGTTTATAAACTATTGGTAAAGTAGTTACTGAAAAATAAAGATCATAATTCCCCTCTTTGATTTTCCTTTCAGTCATAGTAAGATAAACGGCCCAACGAAAAATACTTTTTGATAAGATCAATTTGTTATCTTCTAAAAGTTTTCCAATATATTTAGCCGATGCATTTTTTGGAATATAAACTGTTTTCTTTTTCTTAGGAATAAAATCAAAAACAAGTATTACAAAAAATAAAACAATCAAAATTCTTATTAGAAGATTAAATCTTCCATATTTCATATTTTTCCCTGTTGTTTAGAATCTAAATAATCTTGTAAAATTATTGCAGCAGCAAAACTATCAAGCTTTTCTTTATATTTTTTATATTTTTTACCAATAGAAGAAAGTTTTTCACAAGCAGTTTTTGTACTATACATTTCATTCACAAATTCTATATCTACTTTTACTATTTCTTTTAAATTCTTAACAAACTCTTCAATCTTTTTAACTATCTCAGTAGGTTTATCCCAAACAGGATATCCTACAATAATTTTTTCTATATTATATTCTTTAACAATTTTAAAAATCTGTTCAAAAACTGTCTTATCGTTTTTTATAGTTTTTAAAGGATGTGCTAAAAGATGTAACTCATCAGATATTGCTAACCCAATACGTTTCTCACCATAATCAATTGACAATATAGGTCTCATCTAAGATTTCATCTACTGTAACAAATTTATAATTTTTTTCTTTCAAAATTTCTATTATCTTTGGCAAACAATTCAAAGTTGTTTTGCTGCCTGAGTGAAGCAAGATTATTTCTTTATCCGAAGACAACGACATTTTAATTCTACTTAAAATTTCTTCTTCAGTAATTTTTTCATTATGATCGTTAGTGAATATACTCCATAGAACTATTTTTAGCCCAAGTTGTTCTGCTATATTTAAAACAGTGTAATTATAATGCCCACCAGGTGGACGAAAATATGGTATAACATTTTTTTCACCACATATAGAACTTATAACATCTTGTGTATTTTTTAATTCAGTAAATATTTCTTGTTTTGATAGTTTTGTAAGATTTCTATGAGTAAAAGTATGATTCCCTATTTTACAATTATCGTTTTCAGCTAATAATTTCATTAATTGTGGATATTTTTCTACTTGCTTACCAACTACAAAAAATGTTGCTTTAATATTGTATTCAGAAATTATTTTTACTATATTTTCTGTAAAATATGGATGAGGGCCGTCATCAAAAGTTATTGCTACTTTTTTAATAGAAACTGGTTTGAAAACTATCTTTTCTTCAAAAACTTCTTTTTTATTTAACAAAACAAAAAATATACAAGAAAAAAATATAATCTGCCATCTTCTGATAACCATATTTTGTTTTTTATCAAAAACATTTTTGTTTTTCAAGTTTAATTTCGAATCAAAATGTTGAAGAATAAAAATTAAAAGAATATAAATTACAGCTATGAAATACCCAATCATTCAATTAAAGAATATATCAAAGACATACACCTCTGTTTTATTTTTACATAAAAGAAAAACAAAAGCATTAGACAATGTTTCTTTAGAAATTTTTCAAAATGAAATTTTTACTTTGTTAGGACCAAACGGTTCTGGTAAAACAACTTTGCTAAACATTATAATTGGTCAAATTCTTCCTGATTATGGAGAAATTTTTATCTTTGGTACAAAACAAAAAAATAACATTATAGAAAAATTTAAAAATAAGATGAACTTGTGTTCTGGCAATCCTAATTTTCCTTGGTGTATGACAGTAAAAGAAATTTTGAAATTCTATGGTTTACTTTATGGTATATCAGGTAAAAAACTTAACCAACAAGTTGATAAATACATATCAATTTTTGAACTTGAAAAATATGCAGATGTAAGATTTGATGAATTATCCACAGGAACAAAACAACGTCTTGCATTAGCAAAATCGTTAATCAACGAACCTGAGATTTTATTACTTGATGAACCAACATTAGGGTTAGATCCTGAAGTTTCTATAAAAATTAGACATTTTATCAAAAAAATTAAAAAAGAACAAAATATTACTATTATTCTGACTACACATTACATGAAAGAAGCAGAAGAACTTTCTGACAGAATTGCATTTATTAATAGTGGAAAAATTCTTACTATTGGTACTATTTACGAAATTTACAAAAATACTAATACAACAAACCTTGAAGATGCGTTTTTAAAACTTGTACATTTATGAAAAAAGAATTTTTAAAAATTTTTGCTTATATTTATAGAAACTATATTTTTGCAGTAAGAAACATATTCACTTTTTTTGACTTACTTTTTTGGCCAATAATAGGAATAATTTCTATAGGTATGATGTCTACATTTTTAAATTTAGATAAAAGTTTGTTATCTTTTTTACTTACAGGGACAATAACTTCTGGTGTACTACAAGTTACACAACTTGAAGTTTCGTATGGATTACTTTATGAAATATGGTCAAAAAGTATAAAACAAATTTTTATTACACCTACAAAACATTACCATTATATCCTTGGTAGTTGGATAGTGGGTACTATCCGTGGTATTATAGTTTTTATATTACTTTCAGTAATATCATATCATCTGTTTGGTTTCTACCTACCAAAAGTAAATTATGTAACAGTTTCTCTTTTAGGCATTTTTCTAACAGGGTTAGTTTTAGGAATGTTTGTAAATTTATTTGTTCTTCTTTATGGTCAGAGAGTTGATATTATAGCATGGTCTGTCTCAGTATTAACTATGTTGATCTGTGGTATTTATTATCCTGTAAGTATTCTACCAAAATGGTTAATAAAAATGGCAGAGTTTATACCTTTAACTTATTTTTTAGAATACTTTAGAAAAGGCTACGGGTTTGAAGAAAGTTTTAAATACGGATTATTAAAAGGATTTATTTTATGTATAGTATACTTTTTTATTTTATTTTATCTAATTAATTTATCACACCATCATACAAAAAAAACTGGTTCTATAATTCGGTTATCAGAATAAAATTTTTATTCTACAGTAACACTTTTTGCTAAATTTCTTGGCTGGTCAATTTCTCTTCCTAAAAGATCTGCTATATAATACGCTAAAAGTTGAAGAGGTACCACGTTTATTATAGGTGAGATAAGCTCATTAATATAAGGAACTTCAATTTTATAATCTATACTTTTTGATGAAACATCGTAATTTGTTAATGCTATAACTTTAGCTTGACGAGATTTTACTTCTTCAAGGTTTGAAAAAACTTTTTGTAATAACGCACCTTTCGTTGCTATAACTACAACAGGAGTGTCTTTATCAATTAAAGCAATTGGCCCATGTTTCATCTCACCTGCTGGGTATCCCTCTGCATGAATATAAGAAATTTCTTTTAGTTTAAGTGCACCTTCTAACGCTATAGGATAGTTTATTCCACGAGCTAAATATAAAAAATCGTGTTTCGTATAAAACTGCTCTGCAAGAAATTTTATATACGAAGTATCAGAAAGAATTCTTTCTATATAAGTTGGAGTTTTTGCTAAGTTTGATAGAAGTTCTAAATATCTTTCCTTTGTGGTAGTTTGTTTTATTTTTGCAAGATAAAGAGCGAACAAATAAAGACATACAAGTTGACCTAAAAAAGCTTTTGTAGAAGCAACTCCTATTTCAGGCCCACATTTAATATATATATTTGAATCAGCTTCACGATATAATGAAGACCCAATAACATTACATACACCTATTGTTGGCACTCCTCTTTGTTTTACAATTCTTAACGACGCAAGTGTATCAGCTGTCTCACCTGATTGTGAAACAAAAATTGCCAATGTATCTTTTTCTAAAACAAAATCTCTATATCTAAATTCTGAACCTATATCAACTTCTACAGGTATTTTAAGTACACTTTCAAAAAAATATTTACTAACCAAAGCAGCATGATATGAAGTTCCACAACCAATTATAAGTATTTTTCTTATTTTTTTTAAATCTTTTTTATCAAAACAAATTTCTTCGTCAAAAACAATTTCTTCGTCAAAAATTCTGGAAACAATATTTTCTCTAAGAACTTGTGGTTGTTCATATATTTCTTTTAACATAAAATGTTTAAAACCAGCTTTTTGTGCCATTTGCGCAGTCCAGTTAACTATTTGTATTGTTCGTCTTTCTTCTTTATCTGTATGAATATTAAAAATTTTAACTTCATCTTTTGTAATATAACCATAGTCACCATTTTCTAAAAATATAAATTTGTTAGTATAATCTAACATTGCTAACACATCTGAAGCTATCATTTTCTCTTCTTCGCCAAACCCAATAATTAAAGGAGAATCTTTCCGTGCAAAAAATAGTTTATTTGGTTCATATTTTGACAGAACAACAAATGCAAAAGAGCCCTCTAACATTTTTATTGTATCTTTTAACGCTTCAAAAATATCTTTGTAAGAACTATACTTTTCTTCTATCAAATGAACGATTACCTCAGTATCTGTTTGTGAAGAAAATTTATGATGAGTTAAATTATGTTTTAACTGCATAAAATTTTCTATTATTCCATTATGGACAACAATAAATTCTTTCCTACAATCTGTATGAGGATGAGCATTTTCTTCTGAGGGTTTGCCATGAGTTGCCCATCTAGTATGTGCTATTCCAATATAAACTTCGTTATTTGTCAACCTATTTTTAACTATTTCTCTAAACTTTTCAGGCAAGGTTGAAACCATATTGTCAACTTTACCTACTGCACGATGAGACAAAATTTTTGTCCCTTCTAATACTGCAAGTCCACTAGAATCATATCCACGATATTCTAATTTTTTAAGCCCGTTTATTAAAACATCTAAAATATTTTTCTTCCCTACATAACCAATTATTCCACACATTATTTTATCCTTTTATTAATTTTAACATCTCTTTTACTGCATTCTCTAACCCTACAAACACTGCACGAGCAACTATTGAAAAACCTATATTTAAAGTATTCATTCCATTAATCTCAGCAATTGGTTTTACATTACTATAATCCAACCCATGACCTGCATTAAGGATCAAACCTTCTTGTAATACATATTCAGCTGCTTTTTTTATCCTTTCCAGTTCTTTATAAAAACTCTTTGTTCCAACTTTACATAAAGAATATTTACCAGTATGTAACTCAACAGCATCAGCTTGTAATTCCTTTGCTAACTTTATTGCTTTTATATCAGGTTCAATAAACAAACTTACAATAATACCTCTTTGTTTTAGTTTTAAGATTGTTTCTTTTAATTTCTTATAATTTTTTTCAACATCTAATCCACCTTCAGTTGTTAGTTCTTGCCTTCTTTCAGGTACAATACAAACTTCATCTGGTTTAACTTTTAATGCAAAATTTACTATATCTTTGTTTAAAGACATCTCAAGATTTAATGGTATTTTAAGTATTTTTTTTAGCTGAATCACATCCTCATCTTGAATATGTCTTCTATCTTCTCTAAGATGAACCGTTATCTGGTCAGCCCCACAACGTTCAACAATTTTCGCTGCTTCAATAACTGAAGGATACCCAATTTTTCTTTGTTGTCTTAATGTTGCTATATGATCAATATTAACCCCTAATTTTACCATAAAAATTTCTTTTAGTTATGAGTTTTTATATATTTCAAAAACTGGTTTGCTAAAAAATTTGCTGTTTTCTCAATACTTCTCTTATTTTCCCCTTCTACCATTATTCTCAACAATGGTTCTGTACCTGAATAACGTAGTACAATTCTACCACTTATTTTTTTTTCTAAATCGGACAACAATTTTTTATCAAAAACTTTCTCTATCGGCGGTCTTATTTTTGCTTCCACATTTTTTATAACCTGAGGATATTTTTTAAATATATTACAAAGTTGATACAATTTTTTCTTATTAACCAACATCGTTTTAATAACTTCAACTGCTGTTAACATACCATCACCTGTGGGCAAAAGATCATATAACACAATATGTCCTGCTTGCTCCCCTCCAAGATTACCATTATACTTTGCTAAATATTCGGAAACATATTTATCCCCTACTGGACATTGGATGACTTTAATATTTTTAGACCATAAAAATTTTATCAATCCTAAGTTTGACATAACAGAAACAACTACTAACGAATTTTTCAACTTTTTATTTTTTTTATATTCATTTGCTAAAATTCCAATAATATAATCCCCATCACGAATATTTTTTTTCTCATCAACAAAGATAACTCTGTCCGCATCACCATCAAAAACAACTCCTATCTCACCATTATTAAGTTCTTTTCTAACAACTTCAGGATACACTGCTCCACAATTAGCATTTATATTTTTTCCATCTGGATTAACGTTTATAAATCTTACTTTTTGGAAAATTTTTCCAAACAATTTTGGTCCTAACATACTTGTTGCTCCGTTACCACAATCTATAACCAAAGATAAACTATTAATTGGGAATTGGCAGGATATTTCTTTTAACCTCTCTGTCAAAAAATCAAAATAGATTTTTTCTCCTTCAGATTTATAAGAAACTATTTTTCCTAAAACAGTATTATCGATTTTTAATTTTTTACCAGAAAAAATTAGTTTTTCAATCTCTTCCTCAATCTCAACAGAAATTTTCACCCCTGTTGGTGATAAAAATTTTATTCCATTATATTGATAAGGATTGTGTGATGCTGAAACAACAATACCTACTGCATTGTTTTTTTTACACAATAACGCAATACCACCTGTGGTAAAAACTTCAACACATAAAACATTAAACCCATGCTTAACAAAAGACTTTGTTAATATCTCAGCAATCCACTCGCTTGATTCTCTTGTATCCCATCCAATAATTGCAGTGTTAACATTAAAAATTTTTTTAAGAAGATAAGCTGAAGAGTCTCCAATTAAAGAAATAAACTTTTTTTCTAACGGGAATTTTCCAACAATACCACGAATACCATCTGTACCAAACAATTTTGTATTATTCATAATTTTATAACTTTTATATCTTCATAAGACATTTTTTGTTCTTTTGAACACAAACTATTAATTTTTTCCAACCACTCTTTTTTATGTAATTTCAAGTAATGATGATGTGCTGGGGTTTCCACTGTTACTAACAAAACATTTTTTTTAGCTCCACAAAGCTGGATCTTTTTAGCAAGTTTTGTCCCCACAACTTGTTCCCAAACAGAATACAACTTTCCTAACTCTTCAGAAATGCCAAAATTGGAAAAAATTTTTTTTAATACAAGTTCTGCATTAACAAATTTATCCATAGGGAAGTCTTCCAAAAATTTTTTGATTGGCTACAATTTCATTGGCATAAGAATATATAAATAATCTTTATCATTTGCTGGTGTGAAAGTCCAAGGTGATGTAGGTTCGTTAATACCTATTATAACAAAAACATCTTCATCAAGAACATCTAGCATATCTAAGATATAACTTGGCTCAAATTTTACTTCAACATCTTTACCACTATAATTTGCTTCAACTTCAACTTCTGCTATACCAACTGACTCTACTGCAGAAGAAAGTTTTATCCCACCTTTGGTTATCAAAAACTTCATTCCAAAACCTTTTTCACCAGTTACCCACGAAGCTTGTTTTATACCTTTAACTAATTTTTTAACCTGTATAGATAAAGTATTTGTAATCTTAGGTATTACTTGTTCATAAGCCGGAAATTCACCTTGAATTAATCTGCTTACAAAACACATATTATCAACCTCAAAAACAAAATGGTCTTCTAAAAGAGAAATTTTACAATTTTCTTGGTCAGTTTCTTCAAGAATGTCAATTACACGTTCAACAGATTTTGTTGGCACAATCCCAGAAGCAACAACTTTGCTTGAGGATATCGGTTTTGTAACATAAGCTAATCTACGTCCGTCTGTTGAAACAAACTTTATTGCATCTTTTTGTATATTTAAGTAAACACCGTTAAGATAATACCTTGTTTCTTCCTTAGATGTAGCAAAAACTGTTTTATTAAACGCATCTAACAACATCTCTGTAGGTAAAACTACTTGATTGGCTTTAGCTTGTTTTTCATCATATTTTGGCATACCAGGATGATTTTTTGCAGGCTGGCCAATGAAAGTATGTTTTGCTTTCCCACAATATAAATATGCTACTGGAGTTTTCTCATCTTCTGTTTTTAAAAGAATTTCCTCTTCTTCTAACTCTTTCACTGCTGCAACAAGTTTTTTTGCAGGAACACAAATTTCTCCTCCTGAGATAACTTTACAGTTAACTTCAATTTGCAATGCTGTTTCAATATCTGTAGCGATTAATTTACATTTATCATCTTTATTTTCAGCAGATATCAAAACATCTGGTGTAATTGGCAAACCAGTATGTACACTCGCAACAGGTTCTAACAAATCCAAAGATAAAAGAAATTCTTCTCGTCGTAACTTTAACTCCATATTTTTCCCCCTTCTTTCAAAAACAATGTTTTGTTTTATTATAAAAATTTTTAGTTAAATTCAAGTTTATAATCAAATTTTAGATGTTATCAACAACGTATTTTTTGTTTCTTTGACAATTTTCATTTTGATAACTAAACTTTTTAACATACTATCATTTAACGATTTTTTGTTTAACACAAAATATTCGTTAGGATATCCTGTAAAAATTTTTTTAACAAACTCTTGTTTTGGCAATACAACAGGTTTTTTGTCTGCATAAAACAATAACCCGTTAAAATAATGCCATTTTTCTCCATCATCTATAATGTAAATATTACACTCTTGTGGTATGTTTTTAATATATGGTATAAGTTTTATTGTATCTTTAAATTCGTCACTATCTAAAGTGTTCGGTATTATAGGAAAACATAACCATAAAACAGTTAAAATAATACCTAAGGAAACAAAGATTTTTGACCATAAAAAATTTTTTTTGACATCTATATCAGAAATTGTTTTCCCAACAATTATTGCAAAAGGTATATAAACAGGAACTAAATATTGAACTGCTTTAAATTTTAAAATATGGAGTACAAAAAATGGAACAAATGTGAACGAAAAAATAAACATTAATTTATTCTGTTCCTCAGCAGACAAAGTTTTCATATTTTTTATACTTTTGTATATCCCTAAAACAAGAAATGGTAACCATGGCCAATAATTTTCTAAAGTTTTTCTTATATATTCGTACCAGTTTGTACTTTTTGTTATACCACGAGAAATTATACTGAAATACTCTGTAACAAACTTATCTCCATGTTTAACTACCATATATAAATGCCATGGTAACGAAATAATAAAACCTAACAAAATACCTAAATAAAAACTTTTTTGTTTCAAAACTTTTTTATCTTTAACTAATACTAAAAACACAATTATTACAGCATAAACTAACAAACCTGATAACTGTCGTGTAAGTATTGCAAGACCAATAAACAAACCTGTTAAATAAAAACTTTTTTCTTTGTTATAATAATACCCATTCCAAAAACTTATCAATGCGAGAAAGAAAAACAAACTGAACATTGTTTCCATAGTTGCACTACGAGAATAATACAAAAATTGTTGAGTAAACAACAAAACAAAACTGCTAATAAAACCAGTATAGTAACCATATAGGTTACTTACAAAATAAAACACAACCAATACGCATAAGAAACCAAAAATTGCTGGAAACAACCTCATTGACCAGTTGTTAAAATTGAACAATTTTCCTGCTAATGATAAAAACCAAAACAACATCGGTGGTTTGTTATCAAAACTTAACTGTTCACCTATTGTTGGGTTTGTATAAAACCAATCTTTTTTATGAACCATTTCTTTAGCACGTTGTGCATAATAAACATCGTCATAACCTAATGTTGATTCTCCTAATCTGTGGAATAAAACAAGGAAAGAAATTATGGTAAGAAAAACTAATTTATATTTTTTTTCTTGAGGTGAAAAAAAAGAGTTGAACATATCTAAAAATTTTTTATTCAAATTCACTTAAGATTATTGAAAATTTTTGTAAGATGTTTAAGATGTTCTTTTTCGTTAGAAATTATTCCTTTGATGACAACTTTGAACTTTCTGTCTTCAGTATTGTTTAACAAATCTGTGTATACCCTTATAGCTTGGATTTCTCGCTCGATATGATATCTTAGTGTTTCATGAACAGAGTTTGAAACACTTACAATCTTGTATTCCCAACGAGGAGAACCATTTAAAAAGATAATTCTTTGTGAGATAATATCCGCATGGGTAAGCTCGTCTATTGCAAAGTTTTTGTACATCTTAACAAGATTCTCACTGTTTTTAATTTTTTTCTTAAAAAGCTCTGCTTCTGAATTATAGACAAACATATCTGTGTATTCAAACTCTAAAATTTTCTGTAAAATCTCTATTAACTGTTCTTTTAACATATAGTAAAAATCTTTATTTTTAAAACTGTACTGCTTATACAAATTTTTTTCTGCTATTTATTTACTACAATAATATTGTTTTTAGAGTCAATATCTATAACAATCTTACTTTTTTCTTTTATCTTGCCTTCAAGCATTTCTTTTGCTATTAAATTGTAAATTTTTTGTTGTATAAGACGTTTAAGAGGTCTTGCACCAAAAACAGGATCATAGCCAACTTTTGCTAAATATTCTTTTACTTCATCCTTAATTTCAACTTCAATATCTTTTTCTTTCAATTTTTTTTCTAAATCTTTTAATTGTAATTCTACAATCTTAACTATTTCTTTTAGTGTCAGACGATTGAATATTATTATTTCATCAATTCTATTCAAAAATTCTATTTTAAAGAATTTTTTCAATTCATCAAAGACATACTGATAAATCTGTTCATAACTCATATCTCCTTTCTTTTCAAGTTCAGTAATTACATCTGTCGCTATATTAGATGTCATAATAATAACGGTATTCTTAAAATCAACAGTTCTTCCTTTTCCATCTGTAAGTCTTCCATCATCAAATACTTGCAATAATATATTAAACACATCAGGATGAGCTTTTTCAATTTCATCAAATAAAATTACAGAATAAGGTTTTCTTCTTACAGCTTCAGTAAGCTGGCCTCCTTCTTCATAACCGACATATCCAGGCGGTGCTCCAATCAGTCTTGCAACTGAATGTTTTTCCATATATTCTGTCATATCAATCCTTATTAAATATTTCTGATCATTAAATAAAAACTCAGCTAACCTTTTAGCTAACTCTGTTTTACCAACGCCAGTAGGTCCTAAAAATAAGAAAACTCCAAGTGGTCTGTTAGGATCAACAAGTCCAGTCCTTGCTCTTCTAATACAATCACAAACTTTTTGTATAGCATGATCTTGACCAACAATATATTGTTTCAAATATTCTTCCATCTGCAAAAGTTTTTCTTTCTCTGTTTGTACTAACTTTTTAACAGGTATACCAGTCCACTTTGAGATAATCTCAGCAATATCCTCCTCGTCTACTTCTTCTTTTAACATTTTTTGTTCTTTTTGAACTTCTTTTAATTGTTCATATAAAGAAGATAATTCTTTTTCCTTACTTGGTAATCTCCCATACTGAATTTCCGCTGCCAAAGCAAGATTACCTTCTCTTTCTGCTTGTTGTTTTGTAAGTTTTAAATTTTCTATTTCTTGTTTTATATTTTTAATTTTCGTTATTAACTCTTTTTCTTTTTGCCATTGTTGATATAAAGCATCATATTTTTGCTTTAATTCATTAATTTGTGTATCTATGTCTTGTAATTTTTTTGTCAGTTCTTTTTCATCAATTGGTTCACTACCTAACCCACTTTTTATAGCCTGTTTCTCAATCTCAAGTTGTCTTATCTTCCGTTGAATATCGTCTATCTCTGCAGGCATTGAATCTATCTCCATCCTTAACTTACTTGCTGCTTCATCAACTAAATCTATAGCTTTATCTGGTAAAAATCTATCAGTTATGTATCTGTTTGACAAAACTGCTGCTGCAATTAAAGCTTCGTCTTTAATTTTTATTCCATGATGAATTTCATATTTTTCTTTTAACCCACGCAAAATTGCTATAGTATCTTCAACTGTTGGTTCTGACACTAAAATAGGTTGGAATCTTCTTTCTAAAGCACGATCTTTTTCAATATATTTTCTATACTCATCTACAGTTGTTGCTCCAATACATCTCAACTCACCCCTAGCTAACATTGGTTTAAGTAAATTTGCAGCATCAATAGCACCTTCAGCAGCGCCAGCTCCAACAATAAGATGTATTTCATCTATAAATATTATTATTTGCCCTTTAGACTCAGCAACTGTTTTTAACACAGATTTTAATCTTTCTTCAAATTCTCCACGAAACTTTGTCCCAGCAATCAAAGCACCCATATCTAACTGGAAAATTGTCTTATCTTTTAAATTCTCTGGCACATCACCTGCAACAATTCGTTGTGCTAAACCTTCAACAATTGCTGTTTTCCCAACACCAGGATCCCCAATTAATACAGGATTATTTTTTGTCCTACGAGATAAAACTTGGATTGTTCTTCTTATTTCCTGATCTCTTCCAATAACAGGATCAAGTTTACCAAGACGAGCAAGGTGTGTAAGATCCCTACCAAACCTTTCAAGAGGTTTATACCTCTCTTCTGGACTTTGATCTGTAACACGCTCTGTTCCACGCAAACTCTTTAATGCTTGCAAAACTTTTTCTTCTGTAACCCCATATTTAGCAAGAATCTTTGTGGATATACCATTTTCTTTTATAATTCCTAATAACAGATGTTCAACAGAAATGTAATCATCTTTAAACTCTTCAAGGGCATCAAGAGCATAGTCAAAAACTTTTTTTGTTCTTCCAGATATATAAACTCCTCCTGAAGGAGTTGTAAAAGAAGATGTCTTAGGTAATGCATCTATTTGAATTTCAACATCAGACAAAATTCTTTTCACATCTGCACCTATCTTTTTAATAATCTCAACAGCAAAAGAATCTTCTGTTGCCAACAAAGCCCACAAAATATGTTCAGGAGTAAGTTCTGGATTTTGTTTTTTTTCAAGCAATCTTTGAGCGTTGTACAAAACTTCTTGTGTTTTCAAAGTAAATTTTTCAGGATTCATATTTTTAAAACCTCCATAAAAATGTTTTGTTTCTATCAATTTTGATGCAAACTTTGATGTATTAGTTTCTATTATTACAAAAATTCTGCAAAAAATTTTGGTAGTTCTTTAAAACTTTTTATTTTTTTAAGTTTCAGTCTTATATCTTCAATAAAACCTGGCAGAACATAGAAACCTGTAACAAGAATTTTTGACAATTTGTCACCTAAAAATTTTTTTATCAACAAAACTAACTCTTCTTTACTAAATATATTCATAGCAAGATTACTTAACAAAACGATGTTTATCAATCTTAAACTATAAATACTACCTAATAAGAATCCTTCTTTTGTAAAACTTATGAATTTATACTTAAAAAACACATCGCCTGATTTAACAAAAACCAGCGGTGTTAAAAAAGAAAAAAACAACAACCACAAAATTTTTTTTATAGTCAAAAAAGGATTACTGTATTTTTTAAAAAGATGAACTAAAAGACAACAAAAAAATACTAAAATTTGCAAAAAAACATCTTTTGTGAACAAAACAAAAAAACAGACCAAAAAAAACAAACCAAACTTAGACCAACTTTGTACACTAATTTTTTTACCATCAAAAATTTGTTGTGTATAAATTATATTATTTTTTACCTGTCCTTCTTGATTAACATACTTTGTTGTCCACAATGAAATCAGTCCTGTTATTGTTCCACTTAGTATTGCAAAAAATAATAAAATAGGTAAGAACAAAAAAATACTTTTTTGTGGAATAAAAAATAAATATACAATAAAAAACTGGTTTAAGTTGTGTAACACAGCACCAATTATACTTATCCCTAAACAACTTAATTTAAAAAAAGTTTTTTCTGAAATTAAATATGCAATATACATTCCTATTGTAGAAACAACAGCTGAAGAAAAACTTAACGCAAACGAAATTGATAAAAGTGTACCTAAATACAACCCTGACAGAATTGTTCTCAAAATAGAAACAACCAAAGCTGGCTTTAATCCGTATTTTATAATAACTAACAAACTTATCATATTTGCTAACCCTAACCTTGCCGCAGGAAGTGGATGTGGAAAAAAAGATTCTAAAATTTGTACTGAAGAAGCTAACAATGTTAAATAAAGTATTTTTTGTTCTTCTTGCTCGTTCATATAATTAATATGTTACAGAATCAATTTTATTATAATTTTTTTCTGACGAAATTTTTATATATACTTTGTTTGGTACACAAACAATCTGTTGATATGGTCTTGAGATCCATCCTGTATGAACACAGATTTTATGTGGACAATTAGATTCTTTCATTCTCACTTTGTTATTTTTAATTTCAACAACAAAATTTTTGAAGTTCAACTCTTGTTCTTTTGCCAATGGTTGTTTAGAAATAAGTTTGTTGTTTTGATAAATTTCTACAAAATCTCCTTGGATATAAGAGGTTTTTGAATACGAAAAATAAGTTAAAACAGATGAAAAAAACAGAAAAGTAAACAAAACTATAAAATCAAAAATTGTTGGTTTAGAAATACTTTTCACTTATATATTTTTTAATTCTTTGAGATGTTATAACTTTAATTTTGTTATTTTCTTCTTTAACAATAATGTATTCTGCATTAAGTTTTTCAGCTAAACTTATTGCTTCTTTCTCACCTAAAACAAACATTGCTGTAGATAAAGCATCTGCCATTACAGGATCATCAATAACAACACTTACAGAAGTTATACCATTATTCGCTGGATATCCAGTATGTGGATCAAAAATATGGTGATATCTTTTTCCTTCATAAAAAAAATATCGTTCATAATCACCAGATGTGGCAATTGATGTGTTAAAAAGATCTAATACGCAAATATATCTTTGTTTATCTCTTGGATGTTGTACGGCAACACGCCATGGTTTTTTATCTAAAATGTTTCTTACATAAATATCGCCACCAAAGTTTAACAAAAATTTTTTTATGTTATATTCTTCAAGCATCTCTTTTGCAACTTTTAACGCATAACCTTTTGCAATACCACCAAGATTAATTTTCATCTTAGGTTTTTTAAGAAAAACAACTTGGTTGTTTTTATCCAACAAAATTTTATCATACCCAACTAAACTTAATGATTTTTTTATCTCTTCTTCTTTAGGAACAACAAAACTTGTTTTTTTAGAAAAATTTTCAAATCCCCAAAGTTCACTTAACACACCTGTGGTTATATCAAACGCGCCATTGGTAAGTTCAGAAACTTCTATACTTTTGCTGATAAGTTCAAATGTTGAAGACGAAACTTTGACTTTATTTTTTCCAGCAGCAAGGTTTATCTTTGTTATCTCGCTTTCAGATGTATACCCAAACTGTTTATCAACCTCTTCAATTTTCTTAAAAACTTTATCAACAACTTCTTGTCCATAATTTTCGTCATCGCAATAAATTTTTATCTCACAAATTGTATCCATCAAAAATTTTGTCTGAACAATCTCTTTTTTTGAACTTCTGCAACTAGACAAGCTGAAGATGAAACAAAAAATTATTAAAATCTGTTTTTTCATATGAAAAACATTTATAATATATTGATTTATGTTTCAATTTTTACTATTTTATTGTTAGGAAATTTTTATTTTTGGTAGCCGCAGGCTTTAGCCTGCGTATAGTTTAAAATGATAGTTGAAAAGTAAATTATATTGGTATGCCAACAATAATAAAAGAAGCTGGTTTTAGATTATTTTTCTACTCAAACGAGTTAGATGAAAAAGTACATGTTCATGTACAATATCAATCAGCAGTTGCTAAATTCTGGTTAAAACCAGTATCACTTGCTATAAACTATGGCATGAAACCACACGAGTTAAGAAGAGCTTTCGATTTAGTTATAAAATATCAAAACCTAATAGAGGAGAAATGGTATGAGTATTTCAGAAAAAGTAGTAAATAAACCACAAGTAAAAAAAGTTTATTTTATAAGAAATATGTTATGTGTATTGTTAGAAGACGGGAGAGAAATAAGAGTTCCTCTTGAGTATTACCCAAGATTAAAAAATGCAACTGCTAAACAAAGGAAAAACTATCAAATAATTGGTAATGGTACTGGTATCTACTGGCCTGATATTGATGAAGATTTATCTGTTGAAGCAATAATAGAAGGACAACCAAGCAGATTTTAACCATCAACAAATAACTATGAACTAAATAGCGGAGAGGTGGCCGAGTGGTTTAAGGCAGCTGCCTGCTAAGCAGTTGTCCGGGGTAAAACCTGGACCGCGGGTTCGAATCCCGCCCTCTCCGAATTTTTAAGGAGTAATTTTATGTTAATCGGTATAATATCAGATACACATGAAAATATGGATGTGATAAAAAAAGCAGTAGAGATTTTTAATTCAAAAAATGTCAATCTTGTAGTCCACGCAGGGGATATTATATCACCAATTACATTTACTTATTTTTCAAAACTTAACTGCAAGATGTACCTTGTTTTTGGCAACAACGATGGCGAGAAAAAGATGTTGAAAGAAAAATACTCGCAGATAGGTTTGATCCAAGAACCTCCATTAGAGTTTGAAATAAAAGATGAAAATAAAACTATAAAATTCATCATATTTCATGCACCACCACAAAATTTAGAAGAACTTGCTTCCTCAAACAAATATGATTATATCATTTATGGACATACTCACAAAAGAGATTTTAGAAAGATTGGCAATACTACAATCATAAACCCTGGCGAAGCAGGTGGTTGGCTTTTCAACAACAAAAGTATTGTTTTGTTAGATACAAAAGAAAACAAAGTTGAGTTTGTAGATATTTAATAATTAAGAACGAGTTATTAGTTAAGAGTAACGAGTTCAATGACTTTATAGTTAAGCATGGGTTTGTGGCGAAAAGATATCATATTAATATTCTTATACCTTTCACTATATAATACACAGCAACAATAAGTAACACAACAGCAAAAATTTTTTCAATTATTAAATTCCACTTGCCAGATTTTGGAAGTTTTGTTAAAACACTGCTGAAAAGACCTGCTAAAATTATAGTTGTAGAGAGCCCCAATGCAAAAAAGAAAAGTAAAACAGCTCCATAAACCACACTTTGTTTTGTAGAAACAATAGTTAAAATCGTCCCTAAAACAGGTGTAGTACAAGGTGAGAAAACCAAGCCAGAAGTAGCACCTAATACAAACCCGCCAAAAGGTCCTTGGAAAAATTTGTTAGCTATAGGTATGTTTATACTTAAACTAAAAACACCAAACATTGATAAACTAAAAAGCAAACAAATTATACCAACTAAAAAATTTACTATAAAACTTTGTTGTATCTGACCAAACAAAAGTCCAAAAACAGATGCAACAATACCTAAAATCGTATATACTAACGCTGTACCTAAAACATAACTTATTAAAAGAAAAACTTTTTTATTAAAATTTGCTTCAGCTTGTGCACCTATATAACTTATTACTATAGGTAATAAAGGATAAACACAAGGCGTGAAACTTGTTGCAACACCTGAAATATATACTGTAAGTATAGAAAAATAGTTCATTTTATCTATATGTTATCTGTAAAAACACACTAAACGGTGGTTGTTGGATACCTGGTATTTCTTCATACTTAACATTAAACAAGTTTTCAATAGAAAAAGAAAATTTTATATTGCTGATTATTTTGCTTAAAGAAACATTCGTCAATAAAAACTCCTTAGGCTGTGTTTTTGTATAAACTTTGTATGTATTTGTAACTGATGATTCTATCCCAAAAATTTTTGGTAAAAATAAAATTAAACTCAATGAATTCTTAGTATAGTTCTCTATATATTTTAATTCTTTATCTTCTGGAATATCAAAATTTTTATAATTTGACGAATACAAAACCTTTGTTTCAAAACCAAAAAACTTCCAACTAACTGATAAATCATAACCATATGATTCAACCTTTGATATATTTGTTATCTTCCAACTTTCGTTAGAATTTTTTGTTCTCATCCAATCAATTGTATTCATAGGTGTCATATAATAGAACAAAGTTTGTAAACTGAAATTTTTAATTTTGTTTTCTATACCAAACTGATAACTATCTGTTTTTTCTATTTTTAAATCTTCAGTTGTTTGATGGTTCGGATCCCAATAGAAAAGTTCTGTATATAATGGTGTCCTAAAAACTTTTGATGTAGAAACAAAAATTTTATTATTTAAATTAGGTATAAAAGCAAGTTGTGTTGTATATTGTGGTAAAAACGAATATCTTGAAAAATAGTTTTCTTTAAAAGTTGACTCAAAAAGAAATTTTTTAATCCTCCATGATAAACTAACTCCTAATGCATACTCTTCATCATTAAATTTCCCCATCCCTTGCCAAGCTGGTAAAACAGTTGATGAGCCTCTGCTGTCAAGTTGTTTAAAAGTTATTTCAAAAATTGGTATTAAAGTAAGATTGTTTAAAACTTTAATATTAAAAATACCTTTGCTGCCATATACTGATGAAAAATGTCTGTTATAATATACTTCTGGTTTATATCTTTGTGTTGTATAATAATCAAAACCTTTTCTTAAATAAATATCAAAGTTAAAGTTTATGTTTTCTTTTAATACAAAACTCCTGTTTGCTGAAGCAAAAAAAGTTTTTGTTTCTTCATATTCTTTTCTGTTAACAGCATAAAAATCTTGTGCACCAAAATCTTTTGATAAAAAACCAAAGTTAAAGTTTGTGTTTTTAAAATTATACT
>Ga0207433_10004517_pt1 | contig 25552 bp, 13 predicted proteins | sample YelNatPaOPGAMG01_FD_187559 | JGI IMG/M metagenome (GOLD analysis project Ga0207433, IMG submission 187559) | Hot spring thermophilic microbial communities from Obsidian Pool, Yellowstone National Park, USA - OP-RAMG-01 (SPAdes) (version 3) | ecosystem: Environmental > Aquatic > Thermal springs... | reverse complement strand
TAATTCATTACAATCTTTTTTATCTAATTCCCTATTCCCCAACTTCAAAAAACTCTCTTGCCTAATCGGGCTTGGACCTAACTCCTTTATCTCTTCTACAAATTCTTTTATGGTCTTCTGAAATTTCTCACCTTCTGCTGCAGATATCCACTCAAGCCTAAGCCTCTCTGGCGCAAGTCCATACTGCTCAAGGAGTTTCTTCAAAAGCATAATCCTTCGCCTTGTTCTATAATTCCCTCCAATATAATGACAATCCGCAGGATGACATCCTGCAACAAGAACACCGTCCGCTCCTTTAGCAAACGCTCGGAGTATAAACTCAGGGTCAACACGCCCCGAACACATCGTCCTTATTATCCTAAAATTAGCAGGCATCTGTAAACGTGAAACACCAGCCAAATCCGCACCCGCATAACTGCACCAATTACAACAAAATACTATTATCCTCGGTTCTTCTTTGCATCTCTCCTTCTCCATCATATACACCTTACCTATCTTCAATCGATTATAATTTTGCTTGCCACTATCTTATCTCTTATTCTATTTTGCGTTTACCTGCGCTTTTTCATATCGTTCCCATAGGGACACTCAACAATCTCTTCTCCATACTCTGGAGGATACGAAGGCTCGTATGATTGGTCATACGCTTGCGTTGAATATCCAACATGCGCATACTCCTTACCGTATGGTTTATCTACTATCACACTTCCATACCCAACATGCTTCTTTCTTTTCTCTCGCACAGGTGCTCTTCTGCCTGCAGGTGCTGGCTGACGCCTTAACACCAAAAGAAGAACTACAAATATCAATGAAAGAATTACAATTATTACCAAAGGTATAGTTATATCAACACTGTTTCCATTCGTTTCCAAAGGCTCAACTGTTACCCTTATCGAATGTGAATCTGTCCCTCCTCTACCATCATATACTCGTAGGGTAACTATATATTCTCCTTTCTCCTCATATGCATGGTTGGTTACTACTCCCTCACCCGAAAGACCATCTCCAAAATCCCATACATAGGTCAGTTTATCTCCATCCGGGTCGTAACTCCTAGAAGCATCGAAAATTATCGTCTTTTCCACACTCGAGGTAATATCGTCCCCTGCATTTGCAACAGGCGCATGGTTACCTTCTAATGTTACAGTTACTGTTATCCTATCAACCGAAATCCCACCTTTTCCGTCGGTTACTGTAAGTGTTACTGAGTAAACCCTCGCCTGCCTATACGTATGCTTTACAATCATTCCACTTCCTGTTGTTCCATCTCCAAACGACCAACTATAGGTAAGTATGTCCCCATCCTCGTCTGTTGAACGTGAGGCATTGAATATTATCTCTTCATTTATTTTCGCAGTAAAATCAGAACCTGCATCTGCAACTGGATTATGGTTCCCTGGCGTGTTCACGGATACCATTATCCTATCTATATCTGACCCTCCTCTACCATCTTTTACCCTCAAAGTTACAAAATAAACCCCCGCAAGAGTATATGTATGCTTTGATATCATACTCGTCGAAAATTGCCCATCTCCAAAATCCCAATAGTAACTTAAGGTATCTGAATTAGGGTCGTAACTCCCCGAACCATCAAACGTTATTTCCTGATTTACCATCGAAGAAATATCGTTTCCTGCATCTGCTATCGGCGGAAGATTTCCAGTATTCCCTCCTGTTAATGATTGGTTTTGCCAAACAACTTCCTTATGCCCTACCATGAAACTCGAAACTGAACATAGGTCATATCCCCTTCCAGATATCTTCAATTGCACGCTTCCTTTGCGAACATTGAGTTTATAAAAACCATCTAAAGCACTTCGACAAGATACCGTATAAAAATGGTTCTGCTCATCTGTACAATTCGCAGTTATTACCGCATCTGCTATCGATTTTTGTGTGTTTGCATCCTTTACATAACCGCAAACCTGTGATTCTGAGGGTAAAGCAACCTGCAACGCTATGTCATGGGAGATTCTACCCCCAGCAGGAACATCTAAGTTAAAGGAATATTTGCAAAATACGCTCTCAGTTTTCATGTCATTTTCCCAGATTCTTAATGTGTAACTTCCACCCCTTACACGAAGTTGGAAATACCCATTGCTATCTGTATACGCGCTTGCCGTACACTCAAGATGCATAGTGTCCAAGCCCTCTGCATATACATAAGCCCCTGGAACTGCCTCGTAACTGTTCTCTATTTTTACTATTCCATATATCAATGCATCTCTTTCTCCAATAGGCGTAAGAGACATGTTATGCCATACTGTCGCTCCCTCAGGAACCGCCAAAGTCGTCGTTTTAGAGTCATAATAAGCGTCCCCTTTCTTTGCCACAACTGCATAATTACCAGGTCGCGTGTTTACCTGATAATATCCATAAGAATCTGTAAATGAATAATTTGAATAATAATGACCCTGCGCATCTGTACCAGTAAACTGCACCTGTACTCTATTTATGGGAAAATTAGTTGTATTATCTTTGATAAAACCGCAAATTATGCAATTCTCACTCGAGGCTGATGTCAAAGTAAAGTTCTGCCACTTTATTTCTGTTAGATTCTTAGATGGGGCAGGCAGTGCCACTAATTCCGAAGAATAGTACATCGGATGTATCGCCTGAATCGAATAACTACCAGGTCTTATCATGACATGATATTCTCCATAAGAATCTGTTATGCAGTTTGTTGAGTAATATTCTCCCATCTCATCGATACCTGAAATCACTATATTTGCAGAAGAAATAGGATTTCCTTCCTCGCTCTTTACCGTACCCGCTACCGATACTATCAATGGCAATGGCGGGTCTAGCCCAACATTTATCTGAACCGTAGAATTTGGCTCTTCTACATACACCCCCATAGATGTGGTATAATACCCCTGCATGGATATTTGCATACTATACTGCCCGGCTCTTACGGGGATTTCATAGTAACCCATGGAATCGCTCCTTACCGTTCTATAGAAACCCTGAAGTTGCGCATCACACCCCGATATCTCTATGTTTGCATTCTGCACCGCTTCCCCTGTTTCTGAGTTCGCAATAAATCCTGATATTCTCGAATCAAATGGCATCGCAGGCATAAGTTGTAAACTCTGGTTAACAAAACTGTTTTGAGAATTTACAAATACTCCAATAGTTTTCGAATAATATCCATATGCTTCAACTATCATCACATAATCCCCAACTGGAACCACAAGTTCATAATACCCATGTTCATTTGTAAATATACCAGTTAAAAAGTCAGAACCGTCTGCTTTCTTGCCCGTTATCGAAACTGACGCACCATATATCGCATTCCCAGTTGACATATCCGATATTATACCTCCAATAGTCCCCTCTCTTGACTGCCCGCATGTTGTAGGAATTAGCATCGATATCAACATAATTACAATTACGCATACCATAACTTTGTTTATTTTTTTATAACATCGTTCACGCAAAGATTTAATGTTATAATTTATACTGTTATAATTCAAAATAGAATTCCAGGATTTATCGGTAGAAACTTCAGTCATACTCATACGAGCACCAGTAGATAATCAAGTTATCGTTTAAAATAGGTTTCTATGTTATTAAAAATCTTATTAATTATTAAAATCAAAATAATAAAGACAAAAATGATAAAAAATGAAGGTTTAGAACCTTCTTCTTAAGACGACGAACGCTCCTACTAGAAGGGCTATTGCAAGGAACGCTGCAACCATCTCAAATCCTGGAGACGACTGCTGGCTCTTCTCAACCTTTATTGCATTTGCGGTTACTGTTGTGGTAGTCTTTCCATCGCTTATTGTTACAGATATAGTATGTGTCCCTGCAGAGAATTTCTTTGTAAATGTGGATACATTCGATACACCACTTATCGGCTTGGTGCCGTCTTTCCACTCATAACTTAAGGTTGTGTCATCTACGTCGCTCGCAGTAACTGTAAAGGTAATTTTGTCTGTGTCCTTGTATTTTGTCTTTACAGGTGTGATTGTTATTGTGCCTGTCGGAGCATCGTTAACTCCTGTAACTGAGATAGATACTGTTGTTTCCACAAATCCACCTTTGCCATCAGAGCAGTTAATCGTAATAGTATCGGTTCCTTCCCAGTTTGCATTCGGTTGGAATGTTGCAACTCCGCTTAAAATCGTTACAGTGCCATGTGCCCAGGTTATTGTAAATGTAAGCGTATCTCCTTCTACATCTACGAAGTAGGGTTTAAGGTCAAGTGTTGTCGTTGAATCTTCGTTCAAGGTTATTGCAGGTATGGTGCCGTTAAGTGTGGGTGCATCATTTCTTGCTTGAACAGTAACTGTAAATGCCCAATCTACTGAAAATTCTGAATCGCTTGCTGTAAATATTATGGTGCTTGTCCCTGCCCAATTTGCTTTCGGTGTAATCGTAACCACATGTGTAGTCGGGTTAATAGTTATCGTGAAGTTTCCATTTGGAGTAAAGGTATAGGTTAATGCGTCTCCATCTTCATCGATAAACACATTGTCGAGGTCCAGCGTAGATAACGGTGTGTCTTCGGGCGTAGTAGCAGTTTGTGAAATTGATGTATTTATCGTTGGGGCATGATTGCTTGGTGTTACAGTTACCGTTACAGACCATGTTTTTTCTACATTATGATAAACATCAGATACCACAACTTTTACTGTATGTGTCCCTGCGGTTCCAGGTGCTGTATATGTATATGAATTTGAGTTTGTACCGACTTGAGAGCCATCTACATACCAGGTATAGGTAAGTGTATCTCCGTCTGGGTCAGTTGCTGTAACGCTGAAGGTTTGTGAATTTCCACCTTCTATCGAAACTGGATCTGATGGCGATGATGCAGTAATAGTAGGTGCTAAATTGGGTGCTGTTACAGTTACAGTCCATTCTCTTGAAACTGTCCAACTTCCATCGGATATATCAACTCTAACTGTATGTACACCCTCTGCAGGCCATTGAGTTGTATAACTTGTTCCTGTTTGACCTGAAATTTCTACATCATCAACATACCAAGTATAGGTAAGTGTATCCCCGTCTGGGTCAGTTGCAGTAACGCTGAAGGTTTGGTCAGTTTGTGCTGGGATTGTAACTGTACTTCCTGCAGGTGTAGAACCAGTAATTACTGGTGCTTGTGATACTGTCGTTTGAATCTTAATTGTCCAAGTATGCGAAACTGAAAGTGAACCGTCAGATGCAGTTACTGTTAAGATATGTGTTTCTCCTGCATTCGCACTTCCTGGATACTGATAGTGATTTGTGCTTGTGCTCTCAGGGGCACCATCTAAGGTCCATGTGTATATTATTGGGTCTCCATCCTCATCTGTCGCATTTGCATAGAAGTCCCAGGGTGTATTTACCTGCAATGGGAATACTGTATATGCCGGCGAATATGTTTCGAATACGGGTGCATGATTCGTCGGAGCGGTTACTACTGTAACAAGCCAAGAGTGTGTTGCAGTAAGCGAACCATCTGATACAGTAACTTCAATTGTATGTGTGCCAGGTTCTGAGGGCGCTGTATAATCATAGGATGGGCTGTTTGAACCTACTGCTGAGCCATCAACTGTCCATGTATACATAAGCGTATCCCCATTGGGGTCCGAGGCAACAACTGAGAATGTCTGTGTTGTCGAAACTTGCATTGTGAATGTTGTTCCAGGCGGATTTGTGCTTATGATTACAGGCGGTTGGTTTACTGGACCTGCCCCTGGGAAATCGAATGTTATTGTATAATTGCCTGTAAACAAATCATCTATCGTTGCATTCAGATAGTATGTTCCCGCTTCGGGTGCATCATAACTTATGTTGTAATAATGATACGAACTATGAGAACTTACATATGTAATTACTGTGCCATTTGGATATTCAAGTTGTATCCTTGAGGCATCATCTCCTCCCCAAGCCAACTTGTAGAATGATATATTTATTAAACCAGGTGAGTCTGTTGTAAACACATAGTAATCTGTTTTATCTACATTACATGCAAGTGTTCCAGTAACAGTTTGTCCAGAGCCTACAGCTTGTGCTGTTGCTGGTGTACTGCCGGCTGTATCTACATAGTTGAATACATTTACTATGAGAGAATAACTCTTTTCGCCTGAACCAAAGTTATCTACACAAACATAGTAGTATCCTGCTTCTGATGCTGCAAAGACTACATTACTGGTTTGGCTACCATAGTAATCTGTGTTGTAATCTCTATCAAGACGCCCTGTTCCTGTTGTGTCGTATGCCCATAAATCTGTTACATCGCCAGTCTTGTTTGCTGTGGAGTGTGCTTCAGCGGCTTGGCCTGCATTCAGGTAAATCTTGTAATAGTCCTTATCATCAGATGAATTCACGGTTCCTGTCGCGGTCTGTCCAGGGAGAATAACATTTGCGCCTGCAGGTGAATCATCAGTCAGAGGCTCCATCATCTTTACAAATTTAACAGTATAATTTCCAGAACTTGAACGCACGCTCGGATATGTCACGTTAAAAACTTGTACTATTACATAGTAATCCCCTGCAGCAGTTGCTGTGGTTTCGACTTCAAGATAATAACCTGCTTCGTAGGATGATGTTGAGTACTTGTAATCATAGACGGCTTGGGTATATGTGGGTGTATATATTCTTAGATATGTCCCTTCATCTATATTTTCAGTTGTTAAATTAACAGTTAATGTTTCGCCTGCACCTACATTAATCTTATAAACATCTTGCGAATCAGTGCCAGGTCCATATAACGCACCATTAACTACGCTGTTATTCGAAACTGAAACAGCAGTTGCAAATTCGTTGTTATTATCATTTGTCCACGTGAACTTTGTTATTGTAAGAGTATAATCTATGTCTCCCTCATACGCGTCCACAACGATATAGTAGAAACCAGAAACATTTGCTGCAATCGTGATAAATTCTTGTTGTACTGTATTGCCAGTCATCTCTGGTTGGTCGTTGTACCATGAAAAGTCAACGCAATATTCTGTCGAATTGAAACCATACAAGTCTAAGTCTCCGGTTGGTACATTGTGTGTAACCCGGGCATATACACCTTCCCCTGGATTTAGATTCACCTTATAGAAGTCAGTTGTGTCTCCATCAGCGTTCACATTTTCTGTATATGTGCCCTCGGTAACGAGAGTTGCATTTTCAAAATCATTATCGTTTATTTCCAATTGTTTTGTTACCGTCATTGTGTACGGATTTACAAGTGAACCACCATTAGAAGCCAAAAGTCTTAGTTTGTAAGTGAGGTTTTCAGTTGCCGCAAAATGCAAGGTTACTGGTAATGGTCCTACAGCATGATTATAATCCAATAAAACATCTGTGTCATTATATATGGCCACATATAAATCGCATCCTGTTGGTGGAACTACATTTATATCAACCGCATCTATGGTTCCTGCACCAGGATTTACAGTTAGCGGAAGGTTGAAGAAATCGTGCGGGTCTGTTTCGTTATCAATAGTTTGAGAAACTGTGGCTACATTATTTACAAAATTCAAATTTGCTGCATGGATTGGCGCGTTGTTCGAATCATTTGTCCATGGCTGATAGGTCTCAATCCAAACCTTAATAGTATATTCGAAGAAAGATGAGCCATAGTAATTCCATAATTCTATATAATAGTAGTCTGTGTAGTAAGCCACGGTATGCATCTGTATAGATACTGAGGCACTTTGAGTATAGTTGAAATAGACATCGTATTCGAATGGGTCGTAGATTGTGCCTACCAACGTTACAGATTGAGATGTATTAACTACCACGTGGAGTTTATCTGCCCTAACCCCTCCAGGACCATACCCTGCATTTAATTTTACCTTAAAATAGTCTACTTCATCGCTCGAACTTAAATTATGCACTTGGCTAATGATTGGTCCACCTGCTGTTGCCGTGATTTCTGTTGCATTCGCAAAATCATTATTTCCATCACCTGCAGGTGGTGCACCAAGTGTAACGGTAAGGGTATAACTTCCACTTCCACTCCATTGGAATACACCGACATAATATGTCCCCGTTGTTTCTGCTTCTGCTTCGCATACCTCAGGAACGCCACTAGTCCATGCATAGTCAATTTCAGATTGAGACGGGTCATAGAGAGATAAATCAAAATCATTTGCTGCATTAAATGACAAAGTTACAGTTATATACTCTCCCGCATTTGCACTAAATTTATAATAATCATCGTTGTTAGTTTCAAGGGTACCTGTTACAGTTACTGTTCCCCCACTTAAGGTAAGTTGTTCTGCCTGTGCAAAACTATCGTTCGGTTCTGTATCCGCACGCACATTTCCAACCATCGCAAACAATGCCGCTAAAAGCATTGTCCCAATCGCCAAATATGACACTATCTTTCTTACTTTCCAAGCCATATATTTCATCTCCATTTTTGTTAAATAAGGAAAGATTTTGACAATATATAAACTTTGTTGTCCAATAACCAATTAACTTATTAACCGTTTCCTTCCTTAGTCTTAAGAACCTCAAACGCAACCTTTGCAATCTCATTTTCTCCATTTGTGAACTCCTTAAGTTTAGAAATCGCTTTTGCGTTCCCAATCTCTCCAAGAGCCTTTACACTTTCCCTTGAAATCTCAGAGTCTTTATCGTGTACGTATTCTAATATAATATCTACTGCCCTTTCATCCTTTAACAACCCTGCTGCTCTTATTGCATTTATCCTATCTTCTTTCGATTGCGAATTCTTTATCACCTTTATTATAAATGGAGTTGCAGAAACATCTCCAATCTTTCCAAGAGCATGTAGGATTGCACTTCTAACTTTTACCGAACTATCAACCAACCTACCAATCAATGGCTCGACTGCTCTTTCATCACCAATCAAACCTAGCTTATTTGCGGTTTCAATCAATGTTTGCTCATCCCTCGTTTCAAGTTTCTTTATCAATGGTTTTATCGTATGTTCATATATTATCGCTTCAGCAGGTGTCCTTCTCAGATATGATATTAACAGCGTCTTTGCCTCTTCTGCATTTATTTTCTCTTCAACACATTTGCGAGAAATCGATGCAAGCATATTAGCAAGTTCTTCCCAGTTTGAGTTCTTCCTTAACCAGGATTCAAATTCGCCATTTACAAGATGTCCATGCACAACCTCAGGTTCTGAAAGTTGTATGCTCTTAAGCCATGAGAGTATATTATTTGCCTCCAAGCCGTTACTAAACTTGAACTCAAGCCCTGCAGGCACTTTTGCTGTTAGCCATTTCTTCGGTAGTGATACGCTTTCTCTGTCTTCAAATTCGTATTTTCCAAGTTCCCCAGGTAGATATTTCGAGTAGAGATATTCTCTTGAAATTTTAGGATGTTGATATGTGTTAACAATTCTTTCTTGATACCTTTCTGATAGACATGATATTTGATTTTTCAAAACAACAAGTAGCACCTTTTCAAGAAGAATTTTAGATGATTGAGCCAAGGTAATCGTCTTCTTTGCATCTGAAAGATATGCTTTCGCAATCTCATTCTCATTCGCAAAAGTTACTCCTTTTACTTTTGTCTTCTCATACCAAAAGAACTTTCTAACCTTAGTTTCTATAATATTTATAGAGAAAAAACCTGATGATAATAGGATAGATTCAACCTCTTCTTCTTTCTTTCTAACCTCTTTTGCAATTGCTGAAATCGGTACCGCTCCCTCAAGCCACTCACCCGAAACTAGCATCTCTGCTGTTTTTGAAACAACATCTTTTACCATCTTTACACCTTTATTTTATTACAGAGTTTCATTTGCATGCATAGTTTGATTCCCTTTGATTACAATAATTCCGCAATATTTCTCGTTCTTAAGTTTCTTTGGGAAGATTATAGTTAATTCAACTTTTCTTGAACTTTTTGCTTCTACATTTATAGATTGTAAAAGATGAACACCTTCTGATAAATCAGTAGGGGGGTCAACAACTGCCCAAGCCTCTGATGGTAAAGAAATAAAAACATCTACAAAAAATGGCTCCTTTCCATTATTAGTAAGAACAAGTTCAACTTTCCCTTTACCACCTTTTGATGCATATATCTCGCATACATTCAACTTTGCCTCAAGTTCTCTTTTACAAAGCGCAAGGTTCCTTCTTACAAACATGTTCTTTTTATAACCCTCGAACCTTGTCTTCCATTCTGATGCAATAGAAAGAAAATCAGAACATGTGTCTTTCGCAGCCCCAGCAAGCAAATCAGCAACATTCCTAGGCACAGCACCTTTCTGTCCTCTTTCCATTAAAGCAATCAGATAGTAATAGCAAGCAACAGCCGAATACCTCGCAAATCCTTCTGCAGTCTTTATTTCTTTTTGTTCTAAAAAGGATAATGCCTCTGAAGCAAGAGCAGCAAGAAGGACTGGTCTTTTATCGTCTTCATCTAAACCTTTCCCACATCTACTCTCGCACGATTCTTCAAGTGAATACTGCAATCTTTCATCTAAAGAGGCTAGGGCAGAATCCTCGCCTAGTTTACCAGCAAGTATCATTCTAAACACTTCGTTTATTGGCATGTTCGTAAAATCGTATTCTACATTTTCGCCTAAAAGTAAACCTTTTGCCTCTGCACAGATAGGTTCTTCGAATTTCATTTTCTTTAACTTTGCATAAGGGACTTTATCAGCAAGCGCGTTCCAACATAACATGGCATCACGCCAACATTCGATTGCACATTTTATTTTCTCACTTGGAAATTTCCTTTTGCGCACTATCCCATCAAATAACAAATCCGAAAAAGCACCTTTAGAATCATCTTTACCATTATTATTCTTGCCATCATCGTCCAAGCCAAACAAAATCTTCTTACCCTGCGTACTATCCTGCGTATATATCCATTTCCCTGAGTTAAGATAGTGTGCAGTAATCAAACCCATATTCTCTACGTTTACAATCTCTTCTCCTTCGCGAATATATGCCTCCAAGAGTCCCATTTTTCCCTTATCCAAAATAAGTTTCATTCCAAGACAGATCGGCGTTTCTATCTGCAGGAATGACTTGAACTTTACCTTTTTAGTTTCTTCCTTAACTTTAATTGAAATTGTGCAATCTAAAGTGCCTGCTTTTGCATCAGCAGCAACCTTATAACTGAATACAAATTGCGTTTCTGTGTGTGCAATTTTTTGTATCGTAGTTTCTTGAAATACAATACTTCCATTCTTGTCTGTAAGAACACACTCTACAAAAGCATCCAAGCCCGCATCGCTCCCTTCATCGATTGCATATACAATTATCTTTACCTCATCGTCAGGTAGGCATACATGTTTATCCGCAGTAGTTGTAATTATCTTTATTTCGTGCGCTTTTTTAATAGGGATTTCTATTGCTTTTAAGAATCTTACACTGGTGCCTTCTATTTTTCCCTCTATCTGAAATGAGAGACTTTCCGCATCAATCTCTTTTTTTTCAGGAAGGTTAATTTCCAAAACTATTTTTTCTTTATCTCCTCTTTTAATTTGAACAACCTTCTTTTGCTCAAATAATCTAATCTCAGCATGGTCTAAAAAAAGAGTCGTTTCTGCACGAACATCTTCCAAGCCAACATTTGACAAAACAGTCTCTATGTTTAGTTTCTTTCCAAAAGAAATCGGGCTTGGTGTCGCTTCTATTTTCTCAACTACAACATCTTTCGCACGGGCAACCTTGATTAAATTAGCAAACCTTGCAACAGTAGCAGGTAGTTCTTTCGAATGGAATGTTACTATACATCCATAATAGCCACAGCCTGTCTCGTCTTTAGGTAACTTGAATTCCCAAACATACTCTCTTTCGCCTGATAACGAAATTTTCTGAGATTCTAGGTTCAGTACCCTATGTTTAAGCGTAGGGTCGCCTGTAAGTTCAATACTCAAACTTCCTTTTGCTTTTTGTTCAGATGGATATTCTGCAAGAACTCGTATTTTTACTAAAGAACCTTGAGATACTAAACTCTCGTCTGCTTTGCATTCTTTTATACGAACTGTCCTTTGAGTTATTTTTAACTTGACTGGCGAAAGTTCTAAAAGTTCTGCATATTCTTCATCTTTTCCATGCCTACCATGCACAGTTCCCCAAGCCTCATAATCCCCAGGCTTGGAGTTCTGCGTTTCAAATAAGAATCTTCCTTCAAGAACATCATCGCGTAATTCAAGTTTGACTTCCTCTTGACCCACAAATCCAGACGGCGGTTCACATCTCACTATACCTATAGGAGACGTCCCTTCTTTTACTCCTAATTCCAATTTTAGGTTTACTACAAGTTCAAATTTCTCTCCTTGTTCTATTTTTCCAGGTTTAACAAAAATCTCACCTGAAACTTTACCTGAAAAACCATCAAGATAACATTTTATTCTAAATTCGTTCTCGAACATCTATATCCCAGGTTCATATCCACATTCGCCAAATAGATAACATAGTATTTATTTCATTCGATACGCCTTAAAATCGAATGCCTATACCCGCATATTATTTTTTTAAATCCTTTTAATTCTTTATCTATATTCTCATCGCCCGTATCCACATGAAGTTTCTCTGTTGAAAATAGTTTTTCCCTCGTGGATACAAGTATTATATTTTTCACGCCTACATGCGAAATCACTTTTGCACTAATCTGCTGGTTTCCTCTGCCAAATATGAACCCTTGCTTTCCTATCGGGCTGATAACAATATACTTGTCCTTATCCTTGTTTTCTTCGAGGATTTTTAAAATAGTTTCTTCATCTGCATCTTTTGCAAGAACTGATACCTCTTTTCCCTCTGATAGAAAAATATCGACACCTAACAAAGTCTTTTGCATGCCAAATTCTGCAGCAATGGTTTCTGTCGTAGTTCCAGGTCCAAGAATATAAATTCCCGGCTTGAACTCCATAAACTCTTTCATATGATGCGCAATTGCAAACTTATCATCTTCATCACTTGCACTCTCGAATATAGTTTTTGTACTCTGCACATATGCAGGCTCGCTCAGAGTTTTACAATAACCATAAAGCCTTACATTAAACTCGCCTTTTCTATACTTTTCTTCGTCGATATCTGCAATCTCCCCTTCTTTAATTTCATAATTGCCTTTAACATATTTCGCAAGAACCTGCGCAGAGGCTGCTGGTGTTAAGGCAAATACCGAAGAGTGCATTTTCACACCCGCAGGTATTCCTAACATAGGTATTCTTTTATCAACTACCGAATACACATCCCTCGCAGTTCCATCACCACCACAAAATAAAATTATCTCACACCTTTCTTTAAGAAATTGCTCGCAGGCTCTTTTCGTGTCTTCTGCACATGTCTTTACTAAAGAACCTCCCAAGCCAACTTTCTCATCAGGCTCATACACAATCCTATAGTTAATCTCCAAGCCTGAAAGCGTATATTCGCCCATCTCTCCTTTACATGTTAGAACCGTTACATTCTCCAAATCTACCTCGCCTGATTTTGCAAGTTTTTGAAACTCTTCAAACGCACCTCTTCCTCTTTCAACAGAAACCATCCTTGCACCTTTTTTTAATGCAATATTTGCACATTCTCCATCTGTCCCTTTAAGTCCAAGCCGCCCACCCATCCCTGCATAAGGATTAACAACCAAGCCCATTTTGCAAATTCTGCTCATAACAAGAACGGTAATGACATTGAGATAATATAAAGGACATCTGTGGTATCCACGGATTATTTCGCGTATGTAGTTTAAGGTATTTTAAGAGAAGAAATATCCGGAGCACGAAACTTGAGCAGATAGATGTAGAGCAGTGTTGGCAATTACATGAAAATGGTTGAACAATACGTTGGTGAGTCCCATGTGGTGAGATGAGCAAACGAAACAATCACGGCATACTACTCTTATTTTTATCTGTCTCATTCTTTTCTTTTATCCTATTTTTCTCTATTTGAGTTTTCTTTTCTTTCTTTTGCTCTTTTAATTCTGCAATTACCATTATTGCAAGACTCGCAAAAATTAGACCAAGTATTAGAGCAAGCGCAATACCCACGTATATCGGATTTTCAGGACGGTCCTCAACAGAAATTGTTACGTTCTCAGTGCGAATTTGAGTCTCCCTAAGCCTAACTTTAAGTGTAACCTTGTAATCCCCTTGATATTTATAGATGTGAGTAACATTCTTGCCCTGAATGCTTCCTCCATCTCCAAAATCCCAAAAATATTTGTAGTCAGGTAAATCATCCTCCATGCTGCCATTGAACGAAACGATATCCCCTGTTTTTACATCCACTGAAGGATATACTCTTATCTCACCATTCACGTTGTTTGACGCATAGATAAATAAATTAACCAAAAGTGTCCACAGCATTAGCACCGATATAATTCTCCATTTCGAAAAACCTAACATCTTCACCAGAATTGTTCCATATTATAAAAATAGTTTGCTGAAGATTCTTTCCCTTTTTTGATGTTGTCTTCATTTTAATTTTATTATTCCTATTTTTGTTATTCGTATCTTTCTCCACATTTTTGATATTACCTTTTGTACTGCTTTTTGACCAACAAAGTTATTATTTGGTTAATACATTAGCATTTATCTCTATGACCGACCCAAGCCGTGCTCAATCGAGCGATGGAAAAGTTGCATTCAAAGTAAAAAAAGTCAAGAAGGTAAAGAAGGCAAAACAGTCTGAAGTATCTAAGGAAGAGGAAAAAATCGGTACCGAAGTTGAAGGAATCTCCCAAGAACTCCAAGCCGTGAATGATGTATCCGAGGTTACACAGAACACCACAAAGTTGCACGAAGAGAATGGCGAACTTGCTGCAAAACAGATATCTATACTCGATGCTCGTATTCGTGAACTTGAAACTTTTGGTATAGACGTTAGTTATGGAAAATCGATGCTTATTCAATCTGCAATGGCTCTGCAAATGCAAGATTACGATGGGGCATTGAACTCTGCAAATATGGGCATTGAAGTTATGGAAACAACTGCGAGAGACAAAGGAAAAGAACTTCTTGCAGGTGCAGAACGTATCCTTACTGACCTTTTAGATACTTTCGGGAATTCTGATAAAACCGCAGAACTTTCTAACAGGATTTCCGAGGTGAATAGCCAATTAGATGCAAAGAATTTTCAAGAGGCTTTAGACAATGCAATAAAGGTCAAGGGCTTGGCTGTCATGCTGCAAACTAACAAAATAAACGAAGAAATAGAAGAACTTGAGTTACAAACTTCTTACTTTGCAGAAATGAGGTTCGAGTTATCTTCCAATGCCCAAGCCGCTTCTTTAATTAAAGCAGCAAAAAATGCTAAGGAAAATGGAGATTATCAAACTGCATTGAAGTCACTAAAACAAGGTAGGGAAATTATCTTAATTCTATCTGAGAAGTTTATTCGTGAGGTCTTTTCTGCAATTAAACCCATCCTTCCAGATTTAGAAGAGATAACTACAATCGAACTTCTTGATGGCACTCAATTACCCGTTGCAAACGTAAAGGCAAAACTATCTTCACTTGCAAATGCTCTATCTGCACAAAATCACACAGAATCTTTGAAAGATGCTACCGAATTATGGAGATGGTTGAGAGGCTACATCTGGAAGAAGAAAGTAACTACCCAAATAATATCTGCAGAAAAGATAATTGCCGATAGAGAAGGAAAAGGACTTGATTTACCACAAGCAAAGAAGATGCTCGCTGAAGCAAAACGCAGACTTTCAATAGGTGAATTTGAAAAAGCGTTTACCTATGCGGTAAATGCAGAAGAGAATGCTAAAATATACGATGGGCTCTCCTCAACAGAATTAAATATGGAACATGCACAGCCCCTCATACATAGAGATAAACGTCAGCAAGAACAGCAAAAAGATAAAGAAAAGCCTGCAAAATTCTCATCTGAAATTGTAAACGAAATAAAGGCAGGGAGTTCGTATCTTATCACATCTAATTTTGGAATGGAACTTGTCAAGCACTACGTACACGATGGAGATGATGCCCTTGTTATCAGTAGAAACTTTTCCGAAGAAGAAAAGAAGTTAATATCCGATTTTAAAATCTCCTCTATAAGATTAACTACAATATCCGGAAAAAGTGGAAGTAAAGCCTCGATAGGCATACCCGTAGGCATCATAGGCTTGGGAAGCACCTCTGGACTTCTCTCACAAGGCGAAGAAATCCAGATTAATCCTCAGAATCTACAAGAGATTGCATCACAAATAAAGGAACAGATTGGAAGTTCTGAAAAATGTGTAATCCTCATAAGAGATTTGGACTACCTAATTACTCAAAACGATTTTAAAGCCACACTCAGGTTTATCCAAGAAGTTGTAGAACACATAAGTATATCGAATGCAAAACTTATCGTAGAAGCAGAACCTGCCATGATTGACGAAAAGGAGATTAAACTCCTCGAACGAGAATTGAAGAGATTGTAGAGAAATTAATAGATAAAGATAACATTTCATATTATAAATAAATGTTAATAAGGTGAAACTAAAAGGTAAAAGGTGCAAAATGAAAGAAAGATATGTACTTAGACTTATTCCGGTTGAAAAACCAAATGAAAGTATAGAAAATGTGAGCATAGCACAGATTAAAAAACTCTTAAAAGTGTTTGAAGAGAGTAAAATAATCTCTTTTTCGAATATAAAAATGAGGATTACAAAATCGATGCCAAAATATGTATCACCTATATCGTATATTCTTGAAGGCATAGAATCTAAGAAGTTAGATGCGATACTTGATAAGGTAACTCATGAGGATAGATTTGCCCTAATCTTTCAACCTAGCAAGAACGCTTCACACTTATTTTCAGAATTATTCTCAGAAGAAATCAGTATAGAGGAGATTGCAATAGATGGATATGGAGACGTTTGCCCTTCAGGTTTTTTCAAATATAATGTTGCAGTTATCTTCGAGGGAAAAATAAACAAAAAGACTTGTTTAAATAGATTAAAAAATGATAAAATGTATGGAAAAATATCAAACGAAATCGCAAAAGCATTCGATGCAAAAGGAATCGAGACTTATCTCGAGGCTCTTTAAACGCTCTTTAATTTGTGGAGAATTGACTTTTACATAGAACTCCATCATCGTTTTTTCATTCTTACTCTCCATTCTTCGTATATAATAATATCATTTTTAACGACTTTATTTTTCCCTAATTTCACGAATCACTGCAGCAATCTCTTTTTTATCTTTCGAACTTGGGTCTAGAACAACTTTAGCACGCCCATCTGAAAACTCAGATACCAAATATAAAAATTCCGCAACCATCTTTTCATCATTCTGCATAAGTAAATAGTCAATCGAATCTATGAGGACCCTTTTCCCATCTCCAATAGCCCGCTTTATTCTCCTTGAAAGTGAGAGCAGATTTTTTGGGTCAACTTCAGATGAGTTTAATCTGAGAGTTTCAATCCCTCTTTCATTCGCACAGCCTATTAATTTAGAATTCGGTCCTACTATGAGCAAATCCCCTTTTTCGAATTTCATCAAAGCATTTCTTGCAGATACCTCATCTACAAACATGCTCTCTTCATAAGTATTTCTTGAGAAAGAACTATCTGTAAAGATCGAGGAAAGATTCGGCTTGGAATATTTTACCTCTCCTGCAATCATTAGTTCGCAAAGACTTTTAAACGCATCTTCGACACACAACCCTGTTCGCGCACTTGAAAGTAGGCAGGGATATGGATATCTTGAAATGAAATCTTCGACTTCTTGTCTATCTAAATTTTTATCAGGTACGAGGTCACATTTGTTTAATATAATAACAAACTTTGCATCAGGGACACTTTGTTTCATTCTATGTATCCAATGTGCAAGGTTATCAAAAGTTTCTCTTCGAGTGATATCACATACTACTATACCTCCTTCTGCACCTGGAAAATAAGATGCAGATATATCCTCAAATGTTTCTTGACCTGCAATATCCCAAATAACAAGTTCAAGAGATTTACCCAACAATTCCAAATTCTTTGTGGAAATAGAAGTTCCAATAGTAGATATATATTCTTCCCCAAATTCGTTATGGACAAATCTTCGTATAAGGCTAGTCTTACCTACGCCAGGGTCTCCAAGAAGACATACTTTCTTTAGTATCTCTTCCTTGATTTCTTTTCTACTATCTTCTTTTTCACCCAATTTTCTTTTCGAATCTTTTTGCAAATCTTTTTGCATATATTTTTGCATATTATTTATGAATAATGTATTGTGGACTAATAAACCATACGCTTGTTTGATACATTATATCCTTTTCTACTTTACGCATTTCCTCATTTATGAACTACTTTATTGTTTAATTAGATTGGATTAATCAGATTTAAATATCCGCAAGTCAATCAAATCAACCATACATTGAGGGGACAAAAATGAGAGTAAAAAAGGCGTTGAGCATGTTTACGATTTCCATTTTTATGTGTATGGTCTTTTTTTCAATTGTCGAAGAGAAATCTTCTGACATCTTCTTTTCACAAAAAGAAACTGACACATCTAAGGTTGCATATTATTATATTGTTGACCCTGAAGGAGATATGATTATTAGACCTGCAAAATTAGAAGGTAGCCGAGTAGGTCCAACTATAGGCACTATAGATAATGGCCGAATACATGTTGAATTTGGTACAAATCAAGAAGGTGGTGGACCTGGTGTAATTCACATGTGGTCAAAGGAACATTATCCATCTTCGACCCCTAATGGACCTCATGATATAATGTGGTATGGGTCTTATCAATACATAAAAATGGATGGACAATGGTCAGGACAAGGAACACACAAAGAAGAGACAGGGGGAGTTTGGAGTCAGATAAATAACACCGCAGGAAAAATAACCTGGAACAGACCAAAATACAAACTTGTTATGACCGTGATGACAATTCCAAATGTCCCTGTGTTCAAATGCGTATTTAATCTAACGAATATAGATAGCGTTGCGCATAACTTCCAAGCCTATTTTGCAGATGATTATTGTAGAGGAGGTTCGGGAGGGACTGCTGATGATAACATCTATCTTTGGAACCATTCCTATCCTATCACACAAGCAGGATGGTACGATGTTAATTCTACTCGCTCGCTTATTTCTCAATTAAATGTGGCATCTGGAACTACACCTGCAGACCCCTCAAACCCAGACTGGACCTTTGTGGCATGCTATAGAGATGATGCAAAATTCTATGCAGGAAAGTGGCAGCCTGCTATATATGGTCCTTCTTATGGCTTTACCTTGGGTGGTAATATTATCGGCCAGGATGATTCTGTTGGTGTGCTTGCGAATTTCGGCGTGTTAGGACCTGGACAAAGTGCAGAAATAGAATATTTCAATGGCGCTACAAATAGACATAATGGTAATCCACATGGTGCAGATGAACTTGCTGCATATATCGTCCCTATTGACTATGGAGTTGACCTTGCACAAATAAAACTTCCAGATGACCAATTCAAAACTATAGAGCCTGGCGAGACTGTTTATTATAACCTCTCTGTAAAGAATACGGGTATATTCGCAGATAAGAGTGAAACTATCAATATAAACATTACGAACGTTCCCCCAGGATGGTCTGCATCTCTTGTGCAGTCAACTAACCACAATGCAACTTTTGCCACGCCTGTGGTCCTTAACGGTGGACAAATAAAATACTTTACCTTAAAAGTTACTGCCCCCCCCACAGGGAGTTGCCAACCCGGAGACTACGCAGACATAGGAATAAATGCAGTCGTGGCTGAAGATAATTCTAAAGTAGATTCTGTTATTTGCGTAGCTGCAGTTCAGATTTCTCCAAAGGTTTCCATATCTTTGTATCCTCCTAGTAGCCCTGACATTATCCAGGGAGAGCCTGGAACTACTCAAACTATCGTATGTAACCTGCAGAATATAGGAAACGTCCCAGATAACTATACAATTACAATATCTGATGTTCCTTATGGTTGGCAATCTCAATTATCGAATACAAATGTACATCTTTCATCAGGTGCTAGCACACTTATCACGGTGAACGTTACTATTCCTCCAGGCGCTGCTTCTGAAGAAGCATGTATCCTTACAATCTCTGCCTCTTCGGATAATTTCCCAACTGTTAAGGATGCCCTCCAAGTTATGATACTTGCAAGTAGTACTCATTTTCTTACCATGAGCGTGGATACTGAAGAAAGAATGGTCGAACCTGGCGAATGTACTACTTTCAACATCACCATACAAAATAACGGAAATGCAAACGAACTTGTAGAACTTTCACATAGTAATTTGACTGATTGGAACGGTTATCTTTCGGAAGGTTATTCTCCGAATCCTATTTCTATTCCCCCAAATGGCGGAACAAAAACAGTTATGCTAACATTATGTCCGCCAGCGAATGCAGCGGCTTGGAGGGTTCTCGTCGTGAAAATATTTGCACAATCGACTATAAATCCGGCAGCCTATGCCTCTGAAGAAGTGAAAGCAATAACGACTCAAAAGTTTGGTTATTCAATCTCCGCAAGTCCTCAGGAGCAGGTTGCAGACCCTGGTGGAACTGTAAACTTCTCTGTAACAGTAACCAATCTGGGTAACGGAAGGGATAGAATATCTCCTCATGTTACTGACATAGAAATCGGTTGGGGTTACAATATTACTACAGATGGCATGGAGTTTGAAGAGATAGAACTTATGATAGGTGAATCGCATGTATTCGATGTTTCGGTGAGCATTCCCACGAATGCAAAGGCAGGAACCTACCCATTATCGATAAATGTTTCGAGTTTAGAGAATCTCGATTATAATCAAACAGAAACGATATATGTCATCGTAACACAATATTATAAGATAGAAATGAGCACAAAGACAGAACAGGTTAGGACAAGTCCAGGAAAACCTATAAATGTTACTTTAAGATTGCAAAATCTCGGAAATGGCGAAGATACCATCACCATGGGGATTACTGGAGACCCAAAATGGACTATGAACTTATCTCAAAAGGTGGTTGTTATAGGTCCAAACAACGAAACTGAGGTATATGCACTTATCATCGTACCAAAAGATATACCCTCAGGCTCTTATGCGTTTCAAATTACCGCAACAAGTAAAGATGGCAAGAAGAAGACTGTAACAATAACTGTCCTTCTTTGTGATTTAAGTATATCAAACGAGAAACACACTCCAAACTTAAAACATTCAGATATCGCGAAATTTGATGTTAATATTTCTAACGAAGGATTCATGCCTGCAACAAATGTAACTGTAAACCTAACTATCGATGGCTTGTTAATAGATTCTGAAGTTCTCGAGAGAGTGCACCTGTCTAGAAGCCAACGAGTGGTATTTACTTGGACTGCGAGAGAAGGAGAACATATTGTAAAAATCATCGTTGACCCTGAGGAATTAATACCTGAGATATCCGAAGAAAACAATATTAAGGAATTCAAACTCCGCGTATCTGCAAAATCTACAAGCCTAATACCGGGATACGAATTGGCTTGGGCTCTTTCTGCCTTATTCATAGCATTTATAACTGTGTACGGGATGCAGAGGGTGCGTCGTCGCATTAAGTAATTCCTATTTCCTTTCCATATTTCTAATTTTTAAATTGTAAATTTAAGGATTGTCCTATTTAAGTAGATAACTTTAACCTTAAATATGTTATTTTGCCGAAATACTCATGGAAGCAAGATACGCAATATTTAATTACCCATAAACTATTATCCATTTCAAGCAACGATAATGAGAAATTCATCACTATTACTATCATCCTTTCATGAATTTTAGGTAATCACCGACAATTCGTAGAAAAGGTAGGACGTGTCTATAAAGCACGTCAGGTAGTGATTAGGATTTCTTAGCGTTGCTTGAAGTAAATTTGCTTGATTGAGCAAAATGGGGTGTGAGTAATGAATATAGATCCAAGTACAACTAAATATTTGATAAGAGCAAAGATTATTGCAGATGGAGTTGTAGAAAAACCAGATGTTGTAGGTGCAATATTTGGGCAGACTGAAGGATTGCTCGGTGATGAGTTAGACCTTCGCGATTTACAGAAAAGCGGCAGAATGGGTAGGATTGAGGTTGAGATTGATTCTAAGAAAGGGAAATCAGAAGGCGAAATAATAATGCCCTCAAGCCTCGACCAAGTAGAAACAGCCATATTAGCATCTGCCCTTGAAACTATAGACCGAGTGGGACCCTGCAAAGCAAAGATTGAAGTTATCGGCTTGGAAGACGTGCGTTTAACAAAGAAAGCAAAGATAATTGAGCGTGCAAAGGCGCTACTACAAACCCTCATGGAAGGGTCAAAGGTATCGGGCGCATCATTGACAGAAACAGTTCGGCAATCAGTTCAAGTTCAGGAAATAATTTCATACGGGAAAGAGAAATGTCCGGCAGGTCCAAATATAGAAACTTCAGATGCGATAATCATCGTAGAAGGAAGGTCTGATGTGCTAAATCTCTTAAAGTATGGAATTAAGAATGCGATCGCAGTCGAAGGTACAAACGTGCCGCAGTCTATTCGAGAACTTTCAAAAGAGCGAATTGTAACTGCTTTTGTTGACGGGGACAGAGGAGGCGAGTTAATTCTCAGGGAACTTCTGCAGACTTGTGAAGTCGATTTTATCGCGAGAGCTCCTAGAGGTAGAGAAGTGGAAGAACTAACTCAGAAACAGGTTATGAAGGCGCTTAGAAACAAGGTTCCTGCAGAGCAATTCATAGAGATGTTTGGTTTCAACAAAGAAGGCGGAGGACAGGTTCAAGACACCATGTCTTTGTTTGAGGATAACGAAGATGAGGAAAATGACCTGAAGGACGATAAAAGACCAATAGCGCCCAAGCCAAAGATTGAGAAACAAGATAGACCACAGGCGCCACAGCCACAGGTTGAAAAACCGCTTGCACCACAAGCAGATAAGAATCAAGAACAAAAAACAGAAACGAAAGAAAAACATCTAAATCCAGAACAACAGAAATACAAAAGAATACTAAATGGACTTGCAGGTTCTTTCAAGGCGCATTTGATTAATTCTAAAGGGATGACTGTAAAAGAGATTGCAGTGAAAGACCTCATAGAAACATTGCGCAGTCCACCACACGACATAACTGCAGTCGTCTTCGATGGTGTAATATCGCAGAGATTACTTGACCTTGCAGTAGAAAATAAGATAAAAACCGTGGTAGGAGTAAAATGCGGGTCTATCACAAAACAACCGACATCAATCGAGGTACTCACGAAAACAGACCTCGAATAATTTTCTTGAAATTTTTTTAAATCTTTTTCCTCTTTTTTGTAAATCGTAATAGCGGGAATATCATATCGTATATTTTGATGTATTTTGCAATGTAAAATCTAAATAAGGATACCAAGAAAAATATCAACAAGAATAGTGAAAATTTGAAATAAAAAGATTTGAAATAAAAGTTTAGAATATAAAAATTAAGATGTAAAAATTTTATTTTGATGAGAATTTTATCTTTAACTTATCTCCTGACCAATCAAATATCGGCTTGGAACGTTTCTTTATCGTATCTTTTGTCTTTTCAAGCAATGCATGCGATACTATAGGCAATGCAATCGTAGCATCAACAAATACCTGAACCTTCTTTGCTACAGGTGAAATCTTGCCCCAAGATACCGCTTCTTCAAATGTGCATCCTGAAAGTCCACCCCAATGCGGTGCATCAGTAGTATATTGAATTGCATAAGAATGTCCTTCAACAGGCAATCCAAGGATTGAGGCTATTACTTCTGTCTGTTGTATAAAATTCTTTGGCACTCCTCCTCCGATGTATATGACGCCTGTCTGTTTCGTATTCTCAATCATCTGTGTTATCTCATCAACATCTTTCATCTGGTCTATTATTAGATTTACACCCATTTTTCGTCTTGCAAACATCAACCCAATTCCTATCGAAGAATCGCATAACGCAGGGATAAATATAGGAACATTATGCAAATAGGCAGACCCTATTATGCTATGCTTATCGCCTCCCTGCTCAACCACCCATTTACCTAACATATTTATAAATTCTCTCGAAGAATACCTTCCTTCCTTAGGCAAAGTCTTTGCAAATTCAGCTATCTTTCTATCAGTCTTACGAAATTCGTCCTCGACCGCAAATACATCATATATTCTATCTACGCCGTGCTTAAATAATTCCTCATCATTCGCACAATGCGTTCCAACATAATGTTTTCCACCTAAGGCTTCATGTGTATCGTGAAATATATTTGCACCCGTAGATACTAGACAATCAATCATTCTGTTCTCTATAAAGAATGAAATTATCTTTCTCATCCCTGCAGGACACATCGCACCAGTGAGTCCCATCATTATTATCGTTTCCTTCTCTTCGAGCATTGCCTTCCAGGCCGCTATCGACTCACCTAGTTTCCTTCCTTGGAAGCCTGTTTCTCTCATTGCTTCCGTAATCTCGCTAATCTTTCTCTCAGATACTTCAATCGGTTTTGTTGGTCTATGTAAAAACCTTTCTTTCGCTTTCTCTTTTGTCCCCTTGCCCATTATATCACAAAAAGAGCAAATCCATATTGAAGATTTAAATCCTTCGGTAGATTTAGCCAAGGCGTGCAGTCCTGAAATTAGTCCCTCTCGAAAAATCGAGAAAGTGTTGAAACCCCTTGGACCTCTTTTTTGATATGATTCTCACTGGTTGTTCTCCTTTTCTCTATCTCTATTATTATCACCTTACTTTTTTCTTGTTTAGTTTCCTCATGTTTCCAGAAGAACTTTGAGGAGAACTTTTACTTTTCTCCGAGAGGAAGTAATTTCGGGATACTACAAACAAACTTATTTATAGAAATCTATTTATTCCAGATGTTAAATCTGTGTTACGAATGAATATTAGCAATAAAATCCTAGATGAACTTGAGCGCAAAATAGATTGTCTAAAACAAAAGGACAAAGATAGAACTGAATACAAGAAGATTCGGGATGAGGTATTCAATCAGGCAACCTTACTCACAATATACAAACTATTTACAGACAAGGTTATTGATAGAATAGAATTTCCCATATCAACTGGAAAAGAAGCAAATGTGTTCCGTGCACGCACTAATTTAGGTGGTATGCTCGCCATCAAAATATATAGAGTAGATAACGCAACTTTTAGGAATATTTCAACCTACATAACAGGAGACCCTAGATTCATGCATATCGCAGGGAAAAGGAAATATCTAATCGAGGCTTGGGCGTCTAAAGAATACAAGAACCTACTGCGTTTAGAAGATGCAGGCGTGCGCGTGCCAAAAGCAGTTGCGCAACTTGAGAATGTTCTCGTTATGGAATACATTGGAGACGAGACAGAACCTGCTCCACTTCTTAAAGATTACAACTTAAAAAATGCTTCGCAACTTTACGATACCATATTAAACTACATGAAAAAGATGTATCTTAACGCAGAACTTGTACATAGCGATCTCTCTGAATATAATATACTCATGAACAAAGGCAAACCTGTTATCATAGACGTCGCACAAGCGGTAACCTTGCGTCATCCCATGGCTTGGGAGTTCCTCGAAAGAGATGCAACAAATATCTCAAGATTCTTCACAAAAGAAGGTGTAAAAACTTCAAAAGAAGAGATACTTAATTACATAGGTGCAAAAAGAACATAGCGCAAAAAGATATGTAAGTTCATGATAAATGATAAATAATAAATGATAAGTCGAAACAAATAAAGAAACAAATAAAATAGAAGAAATAAAACCAAT
>Ga0207433_10004511_pt1 | contig 25568 bp, 31 predicted proteins | sample YelNatPaOPGAMG01_FD_187559 | JGI IMG/M metagenome (GOLD analysis project Ga0207433, IMG submission 187559) | Hot spring thermophilic microbial communities from Obsidian Pool, Yellowstone National Park, USA - OP-RAMG-01 (SPAdes) (version 3) | ecosystem: Environmental > Aquatic > Thermal springs... | reverse complement strand
CTGATACCCATGGGACCTCACCTCCAGGGTGTTTTTGGTGGTGTTACACCAACAAGACTTCTCCCATACTCTGGATGGTGAGGTTTGTTCTTTCAGGTTGGAACCCCTACGATGAATTTACACTAACCGTTTTTCTTACAATGAAAAGACATTAAAACTTCTTTACTCAAAGAACAGCAATACAGTACAATGAGAAAAACTGCAAAAGGAGGGTGCTTATGAGGCGACTGAAGCCGGAGTTACCAAGGGCTATCTACGAGTTTCCCGAGGGTCAGCTTCGAATAGTCAACTGGAAGGAAGTACCCCCGATGGAACTTGGGAATTGGGCCGGTCTTCACGGGGAAATGGAGACCGAGCTCATCGTATGCCGGGAAACTACTGGATCAAAAATGACCGTGGTTGGACGTTCCGTCTTCTTTCCTGGAGCCTATCACGACCCCCATTTCCATCTCTATGCTGAAGAAGCACTCTGGTGCCTCAGTGGTAAAGGCGTTGCCGGAAGCGGGGATAAGGAGTACCTCCTGACTCCGGGGGATGTTCAGTTTGCCCCGGTGGGAGAGATCCACTGGTTGAGGAACCCCTTCGATGAGCCCCTCGAATTCATCTGGATATACACCGGAGTGGCAATGCCCAACGAAAGTGGATACTGCACCCCAGATCTTTTTGAGACCGCTATGGCTGTAATGAAAAAGGGAGAAATTCCAAAGTAAGGTGAGATTATGGCAGAGCTCTGGGAAAAAGCGAGTAACGTTCTTGCCTCTTTCCGCCTCGATGGAAAGATTGCCCTGGTTACGGGTGGGGGTAAAGGATTAGGGGAGGCCATCGCCTACGCCCTCGCAGGAGCAGGAGCACATGTAGCTGTAGCCGGAAAAACCCCCTCCAATGTGGAGCGGGTGGCTCAGAACATTAAGAAAATGGGGCGAGAATCTCTGGCTATTGAAGCCAACGTTTGCAAAGAAGAAGACGTACAGAGGATGATTACCCAAGTTGTAGAACGGTTCGGCCGATTGGATATCTTAGTGAACAACGCTGGTATCGCCGATGTGAGACCTATTGCCGATTTCCCCACAGCTCTCTGGGAAGACATCGTGAACGTTAATGCTCGCGGAACATTCCTCTGTGCCAGGGAAGCAGCGAAAGTCATGCTGAGGCAGCGAAAGGGGAAAATTATCAACATTTCGTCCTTGCAAGGTTCGGTAGGACGCCCCGGAGACCCGGCGTATGCTGCAAGTAAGGCAGCAGTGAACCTCATGACCATGTCTATGGCCTGCGAGTGGGCAAAACATGGAATTTGCGTGAATGCTATAGCGCCAACCTGGTGCTGGACGGACCTCACAAAACCCGCACTTTCCCAAGAACATTTCTACAGCGAACTCGTCCGCCGAATTCCTGCTGGAAGAGCCGGATATCCTGAGGACCTTTTCGGGATCGTGGTATTCCTCGCCTCCGAAGCTTCGAATTTCATCAACGGAGCCATCATCCCGGTTGATGGAGGAGCAATAGCCTGCGACGGATTTCCCGCTGTTCCTCAGTAAAAAACCGCAAGGCCTGGGGTAAACTCCAGGCCTTGCGAGCCTCTTCAGCCAAGCTCCTCCCTTTTCGTGACCTCTGGGGAAACGAAGATTTTCAGAAGTGCCCGGTTTTCCTTTCCCAGAAGCAGGGCTGCCTCTAACTCTTCCAGAGGCACCCGTAAGGAGAAGAGGGGACGAGGATCAATGCGTCCATATTCCAGAAGTTTGATAGCATCGGGCCAGTCATTTCCTACCCCGGCACAGGACCCCACCATACTCCGCTCGCCAAGGACGAAGTCAAAGGGCTTCACTTGAATGGTTGCTTCGGCCTCGGTAATACCAAAGGCAGCAATTCGCCCCCCTGGCCGCGTCATGGCAATAGCAAGTTCATAGGTTTCCGGTGTCCCTACCGACTCTATAACAAAATCCGCTCCCCGTCCCTCCGTGAGTTCCTTCACCTTCTGGAGGGGGTCCTCTCTGGTGATATCCACAAGGTAATCAACACCCAAGGCTTTTGCCTTCTCCATCCGCTCTCTATGCTTTCCAATGAGAATGACAGGCGCAGCACCCTGGTACTTAGCAATTTGAGTATGGAGAATCCCTAAGGTTCCATCGCCGATGACTGCCACCGTACTCCCCAAGGTTACTTGCATGGCCTTGGCTGCGTGAATTGCACAGGACGTTGGTTCCACAAAAGCACCAACCTCGAAACCCAAATTGGGGGGCAATTTATGCACCTGTGACGCCGGAGCTTTCACGTATTCGGCAAAAGCTCCATGGATGTGAATCCCCAGTTGACGAAACTCAGGGCACATGAGTTTCTGTCCCCGCGAGCAATAAAAGCAGATGCCACAGCTCATATTGATGTCAGCCGTCACCTTGTCACCCACCCGCAGGTGACGCACACCTTCACCAACCTCGACAATCTCCCCTGAAAACTCGTGACCAGGGATAAGTGGCAAATACTCTCGAGAGTACTTGCCGGTGTAGATGCTGAAATCCGTCCCACATATACCGCATGCTTTCACCTTGATGAGCACCTCGCCCGGGCCAACCTGCGGAATGTCCACCTCCCGAATCTCAAGCCTTCGAGGTTCAACAACCACCGCAGCTCTCATTTTTCCACGCATGGTGTCACCTCCTTTACTCCCTGGGGACAATCGAAATGGCGTCAAAGGGACAGATGACAGTGCACATGGCGCAACTTGAACAATACTGCTCGTCAACCTCCGGCTGACCATTCACCATAGAGATGGCAGGACAATACGAAGCAGCGCACTTCCCACAGCGAGTACACTTGTCCCTGTTGATGCTGGCTTTATAGTAGTAGAACTCAACCTCGGTTGAAGCCTTAAGGTACTTCAGCCCCAGCCCTTTGAAGTCTTCAATCTTCTGGTACCCACACTTCCTCATGTAGTCTTCGAGCCACTTGTTCGCCCTGGTGATGAAATCAATGCCATGCAGCACGATACCGGTGAGCGTCTGGCAGGCACTGGCACCGAGCATGATAGCCTCAACAATATGCTCCGGAGAGGTTATGCCTCCACCCGCAAAGGTTTCAATACCTGGAATGTTCTTAGAAATGAGTGCTGTGGCTTTGTACATGCTGAAGCGGAGCGCCGGTCCGCCGATGTCAGAGAGAACGTTGGCGTGGTCGCTCACTCCGGGATACTTTCCTCTGCCTCCATTCCAGATATCAGGGGGTGGAACGACAAAATACTTGTGCGTTGTTACCACAAAACGTGCTCCTACATTGGCAGCCTCCTCTGCAAGATACAGCATCCTCGGGTATCCTACCTCTGGCGTGAGCTTGAAGCCTACAGGAATATCCGTAGCCTTGACACAGGCCTCAAGGACGGGGAGAAAAACCTCAGGAGCAGCGCCCATCATCATACCCCATTTGGCTTCTGGAGGGAGTTTCTTGGCATCAAGGTGCCCCATGGCACCAACGGGGCACCCGGTATTGAGTTCAATGACGTCAGGACCAAGCTCCGCAACGCGTTTCGTCTGCTCCGCCCATTTCCTGGGATCCGTATCGTGGACAAGAACTTGAGCTATAACCGCTACTCCCTCGGGAAGTGCCGGGCGGATTTCATCGAGGAGTTCCTTTGCCCAGCTGATGTAATTGAAAAGATTCTTCGCGGTGTAAATGTGTGCAATGACTTCCCTGTGGTTGGCATCCAGAGTAACCTTCATCCATCGCCCCACATAGTTCTGGCTCTTGAAAAGCGTGGGGAAATCGAGTTCTTTTTCTGCCCTGGTGGGTTCACCGGGTACAAGGGCAGGGATGTAAATGAAACCCGCTCCTGCCTCTACGTACTTCATAAAGAGTTCTGCAGCTTTCTTACCCGGAAACCAGGGCTTATCAAGATTGTGGGGAGAAACACCAAATGGAGAACGCATTCTCACCCCTGCAAGGGTTGTGGAGATATCAACAGCCTGCGTCACTCAAGACACCTCCGAGTCGCTACTGAAAGAGAATGTCTTTTCGTCCCTCATACGGAGCTTTGATCAGGAGAGGTTTGAGAAATTCCACCGTCTTGATTTCCCCATCCTCCCGACTCATCGTCACATCCTCGTGTTCATAGCTCAGGACATAGTCATACCCTACCAGGGCGAGCTCGGTAATCACTCGCTTCCAGGGTACTGAACCCCATCCCGGAATGCGGAAACGAAAGCCCCGGGTAATCCGACTCCACGGTCCGGTGGGAATGAGACCATCCCTTCGCACATTGTGCTCCACAATCTCTCCGTCCTTTGCATGGACATGGTAAATCTTCTTCCCCACAGCCTGCACAAAGTTCACCACGTCGATACCAAGGTAAATGAGGTTAGCCGGATCAAAATTAAATCCCCATGCCGGTTTGTCCTTCATCAGCTCAAGGCTCCGTTCGGCCGTATAGATGTCGTACACGAGCTCGTTTGGGTGGGGTTCATGGGCAAATTTCACTCCATATTCCTGGAACTTATCGAGAATCTTTCCCCATCGTTCTACAAACTTCTCCTCCATTTCACCCCAACCCTTGGCATAGGGCCAGGGGAAGAACCGTCCGAAATTCTCACATCCGATGAAACCACAGACCACAGGAACTTCAAGCTCGTGTGCGGCCTGTGCTGTTTTTACCATTCGTTCCATCCCATAACGGATTTTCTCCTCAGGGGTACCCCTGTAAATGCCATCGGTATCTACCCCGTGGGGACCCAGAACCAGCTGACCTTCAGGATGGTTACTAAGGGCGGAAATGACAAGCCCCCGACTTCGGACTGCCTCTTGAATCTTCCGGGCATATGAACGATCTTCCACCACCCGATCCACGTCGAGATGAGGACTACCCTTGAAGGCAGGAATCTCAACGGCCTCGTACCCAAGCTGGACAGCCCGGTCGAGGACTTCCTCAAAGGGTTTATCCATTCGATTAGCAGTAAAGTATCCGAGCTTCATGCTTCATCCCTCCCGCTCAAGTCTCATTCTTTCTCCTTGTACACTGCCACAACACCGATCACCACGATGCCCTTCACAACCCACTGCCAGAATCCAGAAACGTTGAGGAGGTTCAAAATGTTATTGACGAGAGCGATGATGAGTACACCCGCAATCGTTCCCTCGATGCCGCCTCTGCCACCGGCAAGCGATGTCCCTCCGATGAGGACCGCCGTGATGGATTCGAGCTCAAACCCCTGCCCCACAAGGGGATCCCCTATGCCCAGGCGGCTGGCAAGGAAAACTCCGGTGAGGGCAGCCAGAAAACCGGAGAGGGTGTACACGGCAAGCTTAACCCTGCGAACCGGAATGCCACTGAGACGGGCGATTTCTTCGTTCCCTCCAACAGCATAGATATGGAGTCCAAGACCAGTTTTACGCAGGAGAAAGAGGAAGAGCGCAAGAAGCCCAACCCAAAAAACAAAAGCAAACGGTACCGGTCCGAGCTGGCCGTTGGCGAAGAACATGAACCCTCTGGTTACACCACCAACGGGCTTTTTGGTGTACAGAAGAACGCTCCCCTGGAGAATTGCCGACATTGCCAGAGTCGCAATAAAAGGGGGAACCCGGAGATACGCCACAAGTGTTCCGTTGGTGAGACCTACCAGAATGCCGATACTAAGAACAAAAAGGACAATGGGAATAACCAGCGTAGGGTTCCCAATCATGATACCCGAAGTCAAACATGCCACAAGGCTGATGAGCGAACCGACAGAAAGGTCAATACCTCCCGAGAGGATGGCTACGGTCTGACCGATCCCCACAATGCCGAAGGCCACAGCCTGCCGCAAGAGATTAAAAACGTTGTATACTGTCCGAAACTGGGGAGAGGCAAAGGTGGCGAAGACAAAAAACGCACAGAGGATGATGTACACGAAAAAGAGTGCCGGGTTATTTCTATAAATTCTGTACAGACCCCTCACGCTTTCCACCGCCCCACATGAAGCCCTGCTGCAAAGTACATGACCCGTTCTTCATCCACCGGCTCACCCTGCCCGAACTCTTTCACGATAGCCCCTTCATGCATCACGTAAATCCGGTCACTCATCCCCAGAATTTCCGGGAGTTCCGAGGATATCATGAGAATGCCTTTCCCCTGACGAGCGAGATCTCTCATGAGATGGTAAATTTCTGCCTTTGCACCGACGTCGATGCCCCGGGTAGGTTCGTCGAAAATCAAAAAATCAGGCTGCGTTGCCAGCCACTTGGCAAGGACGACTTTTTGCTGATTCCCCCCGCTCAGGTTGCGTACTCTCTGGTAAAAATGGGGGGTCTTGATTCTCAAGTCGGTCACCAGTCTCTGAACAATCGCGGTTTCTTTCCGGCGATCCAGGAACATCAGCGAGCGTACATCGTCGAGGACGGCCATGAGGCAGTTATCCCTAACCGAAAGACCAAGACACAGACCTTCACTTTTGCGGTCCTCAGGGACAAAGCCAATACCCTCAGCAACCGCCTTTTGCGGGGAGACCACGTTCACCCGCTTCCCTTTCACCAGGATCTCGCCAGAGTAGTGAGGGTACAGGCCAAAAAGCGCCTTCGCAAGATCCGTTCTCCCAGAGCCCACGAGACCAAAAAACCCCACAATCTCACCGGCTCGAACACAGAAGGTGACATTCTTCAGCACTCCAGGAACGGTCAAGTTGCGAACCTCGAGGATGACAGGGCCAGTTTCCTGCGCCTTAGGGGGAAAGGTCTCAGAGAAAGAACGACCCACCATGAGACGTACGAGCTTTTCTCGGTCGAGTTCCCCAATCGGGTAGGTACCCACACACCTCCCATCTTTGAGAACCGTCACCCGGTCAGCAATACGGAAAACTTCGTCCAAACGGTGGGAAATATAGATAACCGTAACGCCTTTTCCCTTCAGGTCCCGGATAATAGCAAAAAGCCGTTCCACCTCTGTCTCACTCAAAGAGGCTGTGGGTTCGTCCATCACCAGAATCTTGGCGTTCAGCGAAAGGGCTTTGGCAATCTCTACTTGCTGCTGCTCAGCAACACTGAGACTTCTCACCAAAGCCTGAAGAGGAACACGTATCCCGACTCGCTCCAGAAGGGACTCTGCCTCTTTCACCATGGCAGAGTACTTGAGGGTACCGAGGCGTCCTCGCGGTTCCCTTCCAAGAAAGATGTTCTGCACCACATTCAGGTCGGGAAGAAGGTTCAGCTCCTGGTAAATAATGCTTATCCCCTTGGCCCAGGCACTCTGGGGATTGGGAATGGAAACTCTCTCTCCTTCGAGGAAAATCTCTCCCTCATCCGGCTGGAGAGCACCGGCCAGAATTTTCATGAGGGTGGACTTCCCAGCTCCGTTCTCTCCCACAAGCGCATGAACCTCACCACGGTTCACCGAGAAGGTTACCCGGTCAAGCGCCTTAACTCCTGGAAAATGCTTCGAAATATTCACCATCCGCAGCATTTCACTCATAGAGGGACCCCCCCTGGCCCCGGGTAACCCCGGGGCCACGACGTTTCAGCGCTTCGGCAGCCACTCCTCAGGGAGCCTGCTATCCATGAAGAACTCATCGGGTAAGTCCATGCGGACGAACTGGTCCAGGTTCTCCTTGGTGATAATAACCCGTGGGCAGTCGACGTAGCGTGGTACAGGAATGCCATTGAGAATGTCAATGGCTTTCTGCACTGCTACCTGACCCTGCCAAGTGGGGAAGCTCACTGCCACTCCTTCAAAGCCGAGCTGTTTCCACATTTTCAGGTACCGGTTCATATCCTCACCGGTAATCGGCGGAATGGGTCTTCCGGCTTCCTGAAGCGCCTCAATAGCGCCACTCCCCTGGAGAGCACTGTCAGCCCAGACACCGTCAATCTGCGGATACTTCTGAATAAGAGTTGCCATGACCTGCTTCCCCACTACAGGAGACCAGTCACAGTACTGCTGTTCCAGAATTTTGATGTCAGGATAGTTCTTAAAAACGTCCATTGCCCCCTTCAGACGGTCTTCAGCCGGGCCAGCACCAGCAATGCCACTGAGCATCACGATATTCCCTTTCCCGCCAAGCTTTTCCACCAGCCACTCGGCCATAATCTTCCCCATCTGGTAGTTGCTCGATTCAACGAAGGTCACGTAGGCATCGGTTGTAACCTTTCGGTCCACCACCACAACCGGAACGCCTTTCTCCATAGCTTTCTCAACTGCAGGATTCAGCGCTGCCTCTGTTGCCGGAGAGATGATGAGAAGGTCAATGCCCTTGGCCAGGAGGTCCTCAACATCGGCAAGTTGCTTCGTAGGGTTATCTTGAGCATCGGTCACGTAAAACTCGGCGATCTCGGGGTGTTTTGAAGCTTCATACTCCACATGCCGGGCAAAGAAAACTCTCCAGCTGTTTGAAATCGACGCATTGCTGAAGCCAATCTTCCAGGGTGGAGTCTTGGCATACATCGATGTATCGACAAGCATTTTGTCAGAATCCAGGAACTTTACCCAATCCTTCGCCAACACCGCACTCGCCCCAAAAGCAGCAAGCAGGGCAACTACCACAAGAACTGTGAGCATTCGCCGCACTACACTTCCCTCCCTTTTCTCAGAGTAATGATGGTCAACACAGTAGACCAAACCCCAGATGCTTCAAAAAACCAAAAATCACGCCCCTCTTTCTTCACCTCCCTTCACCCGAGGTTCTCACAAAAGAGTAGAAGATAACCGCCGCGGCAATGACCAGGCCCTTGACAATCTGCTGAAACTGGTAGGGTAAACCTGCGAGAAGCACAATGTTGAAGAGAATAGTGATAAGCAACACTCCCACAACAGTTCCCCCAACGTTTCCTTCGCCCCCTGCAAGCGATGTTCCGCCCACCACTACCGCAGCAATAGAGTCGAGTTCGTATCCTCTTCCCGCCCAGTTGTCTCCAAACCCGAGGTATCCTGCAAGTACCAGTCCACCAAAGGCAGCCAGAGTACCAGAAAGCACGTATACACTGAGGGTAATCCTGGCCACATCAATGCCCGAATACAGTGCGGCTATCCTGTTGTCACCCACAGCGTAGATTTTCCTCCCATACGCAGAACGACGGAGGATGTATTCGGCTGCCAGCGCCAGGGCGAGGAAGATAATCACCGCAACAGGTACGAAACTCACCCCTCCCCTCCCCAGGAATCGCAACCAGGAAGGGATGCTTCCAAAGGGTGCTCCCTTTGTGTAGACAAAACGAATCCCCTGGAATATAAGCGCCGTCCCCAGCGTAACGATGAACGGCGGAGCGTTCCTGCGAGTCACAATTAATCCGTTGAGGAAGCCAGCCAGGGCTCCAACGGCCAGGCAAAAGAGTGCCACGGGGACGACCATTGTGTTCCTGCCAGCCATAAGAGCAGCGGCAAAAACGCAACTCGTTGATACAATGGACGCGACAGAGAGGTCGATACCTCCGGAAAGAATCACCAGAGTTTGCCCCACACTGACGATGCCCAGAACAGAAGCTTGTTGGAGGACGTTGAAGATATTCTGTGGACGGTAGAAAATCGGTGAGACTACCCCGGCAGCTACAAGAAGCACGACCAGTACAAGGTAGATAGCATTTTGAACCAGAAAGTTCTGTGCCGAGAGAACCCGTTTTGGTTTCCGGTGAACCTCTGCTCGCTCAGCCAGGGCTAATGCACCCCTTTGAGAACTTCTCGAACTTCGACTCGCTCTCCTCGCTCTGCTGAGAGCAAGGCCGCATCAAGGACTGCCTGGCACTTGAGACCGTCGTAGAAGTTTGGTTCGGGCAATGCATCGGTCTCGATGCACTTCAAAAAGTCGGCGAATTCGTGAACAAAGGTGTGTTCATACCCAATGATGTGTCCAGGGGGCCACCACGCAGCAATGTAGGGGTGAACTTCCTCGGTGACGAGGATGGTTCGGAATCCCTGAACGGCAAGGTCTTCTTCACGGGAGAAAAACTGGAGCTCGTTCATCCGCTCAAAATTGAAGACAATACTACCTTTGCTACCGTAAATCTCAAAGTAGTTGTAATTCTTCCTCCCCGGAGCAAAGCGAGTGGCTTCAAACGAACCTAAAACCCCGTTCTCAAACTCAGCAATGACGAAAGCGGCATCTTCAACGGTGACCTCGCCCATGCCCTCGCCACTTCTGGCCGTCAGCATTGTCGTGAGTTCGAGTTCCTCAGCAGGGAGCTTCCGCTGTTTAATGAAATTCGTGGTCATACACACGACGCTTTTAATATCCCCGACAAGGTAGTGCGCAAGGTCAATCATGTGGGAGTTCAGGTCCCCATGTGGTCCGCTCCCGGCGATTTCTTTGCGAAGTTTCCAGATCAGAGGGAAATCGGGATCCACAATCCAATCCTGGAGATACGCAGCTCGCCAGTGGAAAATTCGCCCTATTTTCCCTTCTTCAATAAGCTTTTTGGCCAATCGCACTGCCGGAACTCTTCGGTAGTTGAAGCCCACCATGTGCTTGACCTTTGCTTCCTCGACAGCCTGAACCATTTCTTTTGCCTCCTGGACGTTCATTGCCAGGGGTTTTTCACAGAAAATGTGTTTTCCATACTTTGCCGCAGTGACCGCAATGTCGCGATGCGTGTTCGTAGAGGTACAGATGTCGACGATATCGATGTCGTCCCGCCTGACCACTTCTTCCCAGGAAGTGGTGTACTCCTGCCAGCCCCATTTCTCAGCAGCCTTTTTGAGCGGTTCAAGGTGTCTTCCGCAAATGACTTTCCGCACCGGGTACAGGCCAAGGTCGAAGAAAAAGTTCACGTCTTTCAAGGCGTGACTGTGGGCCTTACCCATGAACTTATACCCGATCATGCCTACGTTGACCGGTTTCACGCACAACCCCCCTTGCCCTTCTCCTTCGGTACCAGGGCCTCAATAACGATGATCCGCAAATCGGTGTTACCGATGTTCCGGAAAGAATGGTAACTCCCGTTTTTGGTCAAGCACACATCGCCCGGCTCCATGATGGTGGTTTCGTCATCCACCGTCATCTCACCAATACCTTCAACCACATAGTAGAGTTCTTCGTTGCCGATTTGCTCGTGCCTGCCAATGGATGTTCCGGGAGGAAGAACGGTCTCGTGCATGAAAGAAATGCAGCTGTCAAAATCCTCAGGGAACCCTGGCACTCCCGGCAGCCTCGGCTCATACCCTAAAAGCTGGCGCACTCGAATGGTTCCTTCGCCACCATGGCACCGATCAACAGTCGTCTCAGGAACATCCTTCCGTCCCCTCTTAATCATCATTGGGAAATACCCCCCTTTCGAAATGTAATGTTGTATTTACCTACTATTGTACCATCCTGCTGCGCCATCCACAACACACAAAATCCTGAAAAACCCTATACCTCCATCTTGATATGCTTCCACTCAAGGTACTCCTCAAGGCCATGCCAGCCAAGCTCCACTCCCAGGCCACTCTCTTTCCAGCCCGGATAGGGGGCGTAGAGACTGTCGGGGTTGATGTTGTTGATGGCCACGGAACCCCACTCGAGGTTCTCGGCAACGTAGAAGGCTTTTCGGACGTCCTCGGTGTACACATAGGCCACAAGACCATAAGGGACACCATTGGCCTTCTCTACGGCCTCGTCGATGGTCCTGAAGGAGTCAATCCCCACAATGGGACCAAAAGGCTCTTCCTGCATGAGCTTCATCCCGGGGGTCACGTCCACAACCACCGTGGGTTCGAAGTAAAACCCCTTCGCCAGGCGAGAGTCAGAAGGCCGTTTCCCCCCACAGAGAATCCTGGCTCCCTTCTCCATGGCATCCCTCACAAACTCCTCCATCCTCCGCACCCCTGCCTCATTCACCATGGGTCCCACATCAGGAACAGGAGTGTCAAAGGCTCCTCCAAGGCGGAGTTTCTTCGTTTCCGCCACAAAAGCTTCGACGTACTTTTCCTTTATGGATTCTTCAACAAAAATCCGGTTCACCGAGTTGCAGATTTGTCCAGCATTGCGGAAAGCCCGTCGCACACCGTCTTTCACTGCCCGGTCGAAATTGGCATCAGCGAAGACGATGAAGGGCGAATGTCCTCCAAGCTCAAGAACGAGGCGTTTCACCGTTTTTGCCGAGGCCCGAATGAATTCCTTTCCTGTGGCTGTGGACCCTGTAAGCGCTACAAGGCGCACCAGGGGGTTAGAGAAAATTTCCTCACTGATGAGGGCGTTGTCCCCATTCACCACGTTGAGCACCCCTTCAGGGAGTCCAGCATCGTTACAGGCCCGGACAAACTCCATCGTGGAAAGAGGAGTCTCGCGCGAGGGTTTCACGATCACCGTACAACCCGCGGCAAGGGCCGGAGCAACTTTCCAGGAAATAAGGCTGACGGGGTAATTCCAGGCTGCCACGGCAAAAACGACACCGACAGGCTGGCGGATGGCAAAACTCCGGAGCTTCGGGGCATTGGAAGGAGGAATTTCCCCGAGGATGTTCATTCCCAGGCAGGCATAGTACTCGAGGCAGTCGGCCGCCCCAAGGACTTCTCGCTCAGCATCAGGAAAGGCTTTTCCCTGCTCCCGGGCAAGGAGGGTTGCAATGTCTTTCGCCCGTGATCGGACGAGGTCCGCTGCCTTCAAAAGAAGCCGGGTTCGCTCCACGGGAAGTCTCTTCGACCAGGACCGGAAAGCCTGATGGGCCCCTTCAACAGCTTGACGGAGTTGCTTTGGGGTGACTTTTGAAACTGCGGCAAAAACCTCACCAGTAGATGGGTCAATAACCTCTATGAATCCCTCTCCCTCTTCCCACCGACCGTTGATGAAGGAATGGTACAGAAGCACCGCTATGCCTCCTTTCGATACCGTTCAAAGGCTACCTGAAAGAGATCGTGGAACTCCCGAAAGAGTGCGTACTGCTTGCGGTACACCGCCTGATGCTCCGGTGCGGGGATGAACCTCCGGTCCACATGGAGCCATCGCCTTCCCAGGGAAGGAACCGTCTCCCCCGTCACCCCGGAAAACGCAAGCATCGCCGCCCCCATAATGCCCCCCTCAGTCTCCTTGAGGGTCACAACGGGTTTCTCGTAGATATCGGCTTTTATCTGGCACCACAGCGCGCTCTTTGCCCCCCCACCTATGGCGTGGATCTCCTGCAGAGGTTGTCCCCTCAACCGCTCAATTTCCTCAAGGCTCATCTTCAGGTCAAAACACACCCCCTCCATCACCGCCCGGGCAAAGTGGCCCCGGTGGTGCTGGGGGAGGATGCCGAAAAAGACCCCCCTCGCCCAGGGAGAACCAAAAAGTCGCTCTCCCAGGAGATAGGGGAAAAAGAGGAGGCCTTCCGCTCCCGGAGGGGTTGCTTTCGCCTCCTCGTCAATCCAGGCATAGGAGACGGGTTGTCCACGAAAAGTGTACAAAGCATCACGAAGCCACTTCATGCTCCCCCCACCGCTGTCAAGAATCCCAAAGCTAATCCACCCGTCCACCGCATGGTGGAGATTCATGAGGCGCGGAGAGAGGAGCGGCTCCGCAAGGTACACAGAGACATCGGCTGCTGTACCGGTAACATCACAGGAGCGTCCCTTCTCAACCATACCCCCACCGAGGAGAAGGCACAGCATATCTCCTGCACCGCACACCACAGGAAGTCCCTCGGGAAGGGAGAGAGAGGTAGCTACATCTTTCCTGAGACCACCCACCACAAAGGAGGAGGAAACGATGGGAGGGAGTTTCTCTCCATCGATGGCGAAGAGCTTCACGAGATCCATATCCCAGATTCGACGCCTCCAGGAGAAAAGGAAAGACCCTGAAGCTTCGGAAAAATCGATGTACTGTGTTCCGGTGAAACGGAAATTGAGGTAGTCCTTTGCGGTGAGGAACCGGGAGGTTTTGACGTAAATTTCCGGGAGGTGCTCCCGAATCCAGCACATTTTGGGAGCCAACCAGTTGGGAATGAGGAGATTGGCCGTCCGCTCTATCTGCTCCTTTGGGGGAAGAACCTCATGGATCCGCCTGCAGATTTCGCTCGAGCGCTTGTCACACCATATCGGCACCCGGGGCAAAAGAAGCCTTCCCTCTCGATCCACCGGGACAACGGCATGCATCTGTGCGCTGACCCCCAGGGCAAGGATTTCGACCCCTGCACCCTTTCCCAGGACCCCCTGCATGCACGCACAGGCTGCAGAGAACCACTCCTCGGGGCTCTGCTCGGCCCAGCCAGGAGAGGGGGAGAAGAACTCAAGACCCCTGCTCTCCAGCGCGAGGATCTTGCCTTCTTCGTCGACTAAAGCTGCCCGGACACTCTCGGTACCGACATCAACGACAAGAACAGCCTTCCTCATTTCAGCCTTCCTTTTTCACCGTGACCCAGACGTACTCCAGAGGAAGGTCAAAGGGATTTTCGGCTCGGTGGAATTCTCCTCCCGGGATGTACACCACGTCACCGCTTGCCACTTCAAAGCGCTCCGTACCAACTTCCATGACGCCCTTCCCCGAGGTCACAAAGTACACCTCTTCGAGGGGGGCATGTTCGTGTCCCCGGGTGCTACAGTGGGGGTAAATAATGGTATACCCCACAGTAATCCGGCCGGTCTCGGTATCCCCTTCCCGAAGAAGCATTAAGGTATCCCGGATGACGCTTGTGCCAAGAGAGCTCAAAACCTCACCAAAGGTGTTCTTTCCCTGTTCCGCCATGCATTCGAAAAGGTTGACTTTCCTGTACGACAAACAGCAGACCCCCTTCCCTACTTTTTCGGCCTACCTTCGAGATAGACCTTGTACTCGTACTTGTCGGCACGAATAATGGAAATCACCATCTCAAAAGGAGTACCATCTTCAAGATAGGTAATCCTCACCGTGTGGAAAAGTGGTACCTTCTCCGGGATCTGCAGGATGTCCGCTTCAAGCGGTCCGCTGAGGTATGCTTCAATAGTCTCCACGGCCCTTTTCAGTACCAGGCCGTACTCTTTTTCAAGGAGCTGGTAGAGACCAACCTCGCGCAGGGCTTCTTTTTTCTCTTCTAATCCCGGAACAATCCGGGCAAGAAGGTAATTCGTCATGAAAGCAATTGGTACACCATTAGCAAGCCTCGTACGCTGAACAAGATATACCTTTTCGCCCTTCTCGAGGCCCAGGGCTGCAAGAACCTTAGGAGGTGCAGGAATGAGTTCGATGGTGACAATTCCCGTCCCTACTTGAACGCCTTTCTCTCGAAGGGTTTCCGTGAAGGAACTGATGAAGTTCATGTTCTGGGCGGCCTTGGGCTCCTGCACGATTGTTCCCTTGCCCCGCCTGCGGAGCACAAGGCCCTCGCGTTCTAACTCCCCCAGAGCGTTACGGATGGTTGTGCGGCTTGCACCAAAACGCTTCTCGAGCTCTTCCTCTGAGGGAAGAAGGTCGCCGACCTTGTAGAGGCCGCTCGCTATTTCTTCCTTCAGGATTCTGGAGATTTTAGCGTACAGAGGGATATCGGAAACCAGGCGTTTCATAAATCCCTCCAACTTGTTACTACTTTTAAATCTTAAACATAGCTACAAGTTCTGTCAAGATACCTTGCTGGGAATTTTTCAGGTATAATGGGGAGAAAAACAGGAGAGGAGGAGGCACCGTGAGCCTTAAAGGAAAAGCGGCAATCGTGCAGCGCATCGAGGAGGAAAAAATCATCGCCATTATCCGTGCCCAGAGCTCTCAGGCTCTCATGGAGGTTGTGGAAGCACTGAAGCGGGGAGGCATCTACGCCATCGAGGTCACCATGACGACTCCAGGAGCCCTTGGAATCCTCGAGGAAGTTCGAAAGCACATGGATGACGTCCTCTTTGGAGCAGGAACAGTTCTTGACCCTGAAACGGCAAGGCTCTGCATCGCAAGTGGCGCCCAGTTCCTGGTCACTCCTTCGCTGAACGAGCGGGTCATCGAGATGGCCCACCGGTACGACGTCCCCATCATCCCCGGGGCGCTGACCCCAACAGAAATCCTCAGAGCCTGGGAAAGCGGTGCGGAGGTGGTAAAGGTCTTCCCGGCATCAAGTCTTGGACCGTCGTATATCCGGGAGCTCAAGGGACCCTTTCCCCAAATCAAACTCTGCCCCACAGGAGGGGTGAACCTGGAAAACGTCGCCGATTTCCTGAGGGCTGGGGCTTCCTGTGTGGGGGTTGGAGGGTCGCTCGTGCGCAAAGACCTCATCGAAGGGAAGAAATGGGAAGAACTAACGGACCTTGCTCGCCGTTTCAAGGAAGCGGTGAGGCTCCTCTAAAAAGGAGCCTCATTGCCTCTTGTGATTTCCCCAGAGGCCAATTTTCAGGCGGCGGGCCTCGGCTTCAAGTTTCCGGAACCGCTCGGCGTACCTGACGTTTGGGGGGAAGGTGGCCACCTGGGCGTAACCGTTGGCCACAAGCCACTCGTTCACCATGATATCGTCAACGTACACATAGGCGAGTAACCTCCCGTAGCGGTCACGCTTCTCAACGTCAAACTCAAGACGGACCCTCTTCCCCTCCACCATGCGGCGGTTCGCCTCATAGGCCTCCCGGGCGAAATGTTCCACCCCTTTCTGGGGATGGTGGAGCTCAGGAGCATTGATGCCAATGTAGCGGACCTTCTCACCAGTATTGAGCTCGATGGTGTCCCCGTCAATCACCCGAATGACGATGTACTCTCCCGGGGTTCTATGGGAAACGGCGTAGTAGAAAAGCAAAAGAAGAAGGAAAAAGAGGATTGCACCCCAGGAGAGGCGCTGTGGTGTTCTTCGCACGTCACACCACCCGGAACAGCGGTTCCTCACCCCTGAGGACCCGGACGACATTGAGCGCCGCAATTTTCCCCATTTTGATATTCGCTTCTTTCGTGTGTGCTGCAACGTGCGGGGTCACGATGACGTTCGGGAGGGTAAGGAGCGGGCTCTCGAAAGGCGGCTCAAAGGAGAGGACATCAAGACCCGCTCCAGCAATGCGGCCTTCTCTAAGAGCGCGGAAGAGGGCTTCCTCATCGACGAGCTCCCCGCGGGCGGTGTTGATGAGAAAGGCGTCCTTTTTCATGAGTGAAAGAAGCCGCTCGTTCACAAGGCGTTTTGTTTCTGGTGTCAGAGGGGCATGGAGAGAGACAAAGTCGGCAATCGCAAAGAGATCCTCAAGGGAGACACGGCGAAAGGCTTCATCCTCGACAAGGGGGTCGTAGTACACCACCTGCATCCCAAAACCCAGAGCCCTCCGGGCGACGCTTCTCCCGATACGTCCAAGGCCGACAATACCGAGCACTTTCCCTTCGAGTTCCACCCCGAGGGTTTGCGAACCCCAGATCTTCTTGTGAACGTTCTCCATAAGAAGCGGCAGGTTCCGGGCGCAGGAGAGGATGAGGAGAAAGGCCATATCCGCCACCGATTCGGTGTTTGTCCCGGGAGCGTTGGCCACAACAACACCGTGTTCTCTTGCCGCTTCAAGGTCGATGTTGTCCACCCCCACCCCGTGCTTGGCGATGACCCGGAGATTCGGACACCGTTCAAGAACCACCCTTCCAACACGGTCCACACCAACGATAACTCCTTCAGCATCTCCTATGAGTCCGGCCACGACTTCTTCGTTCTCCGGCTCGGGATTCACCTTCCTTTCCACCTCAAGGTGAGCTTCCTGGAGGATCTCCAGGGGCTCTGAAGAGGCACGGGCGAAAGAGCGGGCAAGAACAACAACCTTTGCCATGTCCACCACCCCGTTCTGCTATCCTATCTATGTACAGTACAAGGATACCACAAGGAGAGAAGCGAGATGGTCCTTTTAGGGAAAATCGTCGGTGCCTTTGTGGATTTTCCCGGCGTCATTCTCTCAGTGTGCCTGCTTTTGGGCATACGAGCAAGAATTCACCGACGGCGGGCATGGGGATACGTGCTCTTCGCGCTCTTTCTCTACCTCTTCTCCACAGGGTGGACGATCCTGCTTCTTCCCCGTCCCTCCTTTGCGCCTGCTCTTTCCCCTCCTCAAGCCATTGTCGTTTTAGGTGGAGGAGTGGTCAAAGACCAGGGAACGGGGAATCTCCTTCTGAGCCCTGTGAGTCTTGCCAGAGTGTACCGGGCCTTTCTCCTCTACCGGGAAAGGCCCCTCCCCATCATCGTGAGCGGGGGAAAGCTCCACAAGGAACAACCGCTCACCGAGGCAGAGGTGGCCTTCGAGGTGCTTGGAACATTTGGGGTTTCCCCTGAAGACATCATACTCGAAGCGTACTCCCGCACAACCTGGGAAAACGCCCAGTACACAACAGCGCTTCTCAAAGCCTTGGGCATTCACAGTTTCTACCTTGTGACCTCTGAAGTGCACCTTCCCAGGGCACTCCTTGCCTTCCGCAGATGCTATCCCGAAGCCGACATTACTCCCTGTCCTGCCCATCCCCTGCTCAGCACAGGAACAGCACTCTCTTTTGAACGGTTTCTCCCCAGAGCCGAGGTCCTCCACGCCTGGGGGGACATTATCCACGAGGGGATAGGATACCTCCTATACCTTCTGAAGGGGAGCTCTCCACTGGGTGAGGAGAAGTCCCAGAGCAATGAGGACCATGCTGACAAAAAGGCGCAGGCTCAGAGGGTCGCGGAAAATCAGCCAGGCACCGATGACACCGAAAATCTGGGTCACATACTGGAAAGCTGTGGTCCTTGAGGCACCAAGCTGCTCGATACCCCGCATCCAGAGTACATAGGCCACAAGAGAGGAAAGAACGGTCCCGTAGAGAAAGACAAAGAGCAACACCGGCGTGAAGTGGCTGCGAAGAGTAATCCGGAAGACATCCCGGGCGCACACCGGAAACATCGTAAGCACGCCAAAGAGCATGCTCCAAGCACTGCTTTTCAAGGGAGAGTACTTCTGAAGGAGGAGTTTCCCAAAGTAGCAGTACAGTCCCCACAGGAGAGCCGCTCCAAGGGTGAGAAGGTCTCCAAGGAGCACTGTCTGTCCTCCCTGTTTTTTACCCTGGAAAGCAGCGAGGACCACAATTCCCAGAAATCCAAGGAGAATCCCCGCGAAGTTCACTCCCCGGAATCCCTCTTCACCCCGCAAAAGGACCACAATCGCCACGATGACCGGGGTGAGAGAGAGCAAAAGTGCCGAGTGCGACGCCAGGCTCAGGCGAAGCCCAAAACTCCAGAGGGGCTGATACAGTCCAAACCCTATGGCCCCAAGGAGGAAAAAGAGCGGTACATCCTGCAACGCAATACCCACCGAGCCTTCGGTTCTCCAAAGCACCAGAAAGAACAGCGGCGTACTCAGGAGGAACCGGAGGAACGGGAAAGCCAGAGGCCCCAGGGCAAGGACCCCAAGGCGCATGATGCCAAAGTTCAAACCCCAGATGAGGGAGACAAGGAAGAGAGAAACATAAAGGCGCGGGAGAGATTTTCCAGGCATGGGAAAAGGCCGCCCCGAAGGGCGGCGCTCCCTTTACTTGATTTCCACTTCGGCGCCCACGGCCTCGAGCTTTGCCTTGATTTCCTCGGCCTCTTTCTTGCTGATGCCTTCCTTGATGGGTTTTGGCGGGTTGTCCACAAGGTCTTTGGCCTCCTTGAGGCCAAGGCCGGTGATGGCCCGGACTTCCTTGATCACCTGGAGTTTCTGAGGACCAGCACTCTTTAAGATGACGTCGAACTCGGTCTTCTCCTCTTCCTCAGCAGGAGCTGCAGCCTGAGGTCCGGCAACCGGAGCAGCAACCTGAGCCACCGGCATGGCCGCAGAAACCCCAAACTTCTCTTCGAGAGCCTTCACGAGTTCTGCAAGTTCAAGAACCGTCATCTTCTCAATCGCTTCGATGATCTCCTCTTTGGTCATGGGTCATGCCTCCTTTTCGGTACGCTTTTTCTCTTCAATGGCCTTCAGCACCCACACGAAGTTCCGCAAAACCCCCTGGAGCACACCGAGAAGTCCCACAAGCGGCGCAGCAACGCCACCAACCACCCGGGCAAGGAGCTCCTCCCGGGAGGGAAGCTCTGCCAGACGCTGCACATCCTGGGCGGTGAGGAGCCTCGTCCCCAGGAAGCCACCCCTCACTTCAAGCTGTGGGAATTTCTTCGCAAAGTCAGCCAGGGCCTTTGCCACCTGAACCACGTCACGATAGGAGAAGACAAAGGCATTCTGACCTTTCAGGAGGTGGTCTTCTCCCGAAAAGCCAGCCTGTCCCAGAGCAAGGCGCATGAGGGTGTTCTTGGCAACCTTGAGCTCTCCCTCAATGCCCCGCAGGTTCCGCCGCAGCTGCTCCATGGTGGGGACATCCATGCCATGGTAGCCCACGACGAAAACCGCCTGGCTTTTCTTCAACCGCTCAAGGAGCTCTCCAACAATTTTCTCCTTTTCGCTTCTTTCCAAACACCATCAACCTCCCTTCCACACAAAAAGAGAAGACTCCCCCTGAGGAGTCTTCTCGCATCCTTGCCTCCCCAGGATTTTTAAGCTTGCGCCCCTGGTTCTCAGGCACCTCTTTTACCCTTCGAAGATCAGGGTCTTCGTTCTCTTCACCTCTCAGGCCGCTCTCTTCTCCATCCGGGCGAGGGCAGTGTTGACGTCAACGGGAACACCAGGACTCATGGTAAGGGAGAGAACGATTTTTTTGATATACCGACCCTTTGCCGCAGGAGGCTTCAGACGAACCACGGCATCCAAAGCAGCATAGAAGTTGTCGAGAATCTGCTCTTCAGTAAACGACGCCTTCCCAATGGGAAGGTGGACATTGCCGAGCTTATCATTCCGGATTTCAATTCGCCCACCCTTGATCTCCCGCACAGCCTGGGCAATGTCGAAGGTCACTGTTCCGGTCTTAGCATTCGGCATAAGCCCCCGGGGACCAAGGATTTTCCCAAGGCGGCTCACAATGCGCATCATGTCCGGGGTGGCCACCGCCGCGTCGAACTCAAACCACCCCTTCTGGATTTTCTCTACAAGCTCTTCTCCACCGACGTAATCCGCTCCCGCTTCCTGGGCCTCCCTCGCCTTTTCGCCCTGCGCAAAGACCAGAACCCGGACCGTTTTCCCCGTCCCGTGAGGCAAAACGACCGTCCCCCGAACCTGCTGGTCTGACTGTCTCGGATCAATGCCAAGGTTCAGTACCATCTCCACCGTCTCGTTGAAACGGGCGCTGGCCATTTCCTTCAAAAGACGGACGGCGCTTTCGGGGTCATAGAGCTTCCCAGGTTCAATCTTTGCCTTGAGCGCGAGGTATCTCTTGCTCCGCTCGGCCATACCTACTCCTCCCTTATCCCTCCACGACCTCAACACCCATGCTCCGGGCTGTGCCCTCGATAATGCGCATGGCCGCCTCGATATCGGTGGTATTGAGGTCGGGCATCTTCTTCTCCGCAATCTCCCGTAGCTTCGACCGCGGAATTTTCCCCACTTTGACCCGGTTGGGTTCGCCGGAACCCTTCTCAATGCCCAGAGCCTGACGAATGAGGAACGACGCAGGGGGCGTTTTACACACAAAGGTGAAGGAACGGTCCGAATAAATGGTAACCTCTACCGGGATGAGCACCCCCCGGTCCTTCTCCGTCTGGGCATTAAAGGCCTTACAGAACTCCATGATGTTCACGCCGTGCTGCCCCAGGGCTGGTCCAACCGGAGGTGCAGGAGTAGCCATCCCTCCGGGGATCTGCAGCTTCACCATTGCCACGACTTTCTTTGCCATAACCTGTCCACCTCGTCAGAGTTTTTCAACATCAGAAAACTCGAGTTCTACAGGAGTCTCCCGGCCGAAAATAGAGAGAAGCACCGTGACCTTTCCCCGTTCATGGTCGACGTGCTCCACTGTTCCGGTGTAGTTCAGGAATGGCCCGGAGATGACTTTCACAACCTCGCCCTTTTCAATGTCCAGGCGTGGCTTCTTCTCAATTCCCGTCTGACGGAGGATGACCTTCACTTCTTCGTCACTCAGAGGCTCAGGCCGCATTCCTGAACCAACGAATCCTGTGACTCCTGGAGTGTTCCGCACCACGTACCAGGAACGGTCGTTCATGATCATCTCGACCATGACATATCCTGGAAAAATCTTCCGCTTGGTGAAACGCTTCTTCCCGCGTCGAACTTCAATCGTCTCCTCCATGGGAACAACAACCCGAAAAATCTGGTCCTGCATCCCCATGGAAGCGATGCGGCGCTCCAGATTCGCCTTGACCTTGTGTTCACTCCCCGCCAGAGTATGGATGACGTACCACCGAGGTTGCATGAGTTTCCGAATCCCTCCACCGTTACCTGAGATAAAGCCCCATGATAAAGGTCAAAAGCAGGTCCACAATTCCCAGGAAAACTCCCACAAGGACGATGACCACAAGGACCGTGATGGTGCTGTTCCACAGCTCTTTCCGGCTGGGCCAGGTGACCTTTCGCAGTTCTCCCCACGCCTCAATGAAATAACTCTTCAGCGAACGAAACCAGCGGACCAAAACTTTCACCCATCCTTTACCCCAAGATAAATTCATCGGGATTATAAATGCTTTTTCACCCTCTGTCAATGCGCCTGGGGTACAGAGACGTCTTAGCCTTTTCCGAAAGATACACCATTGGCAAGTTGGTTGCAAGAGAAAGCACCAGTTTGCGCTAAAATAGGTTCACGGACCTTCGGGACCGAATTTGCCCCCTTTATACAGCACCGGAACCTTTGGGCTCCGATTCGCCTTTCACGTAGAGGAAAAGGCGTAGATCCCGGTCAACCTCTTTCGGAGTCCATCCCCGAAAGGTCCAGACGTACGACACGATACGGGTTCCATCCCTGAGTTCCCGAAGGAGCTTCTCCTTCAAGGCCTCGTTCACGTGCTCGAAAAGAAAAAGCGTGATGACATCCGCCCGGGAGAGGTCGACGGAAAAAATATTTCCAAAAACCACCCGAACCTTTGACCGGAGCCCCGAAAACAGCACCCGGAACCAGGCAAGGAGGAAAAGCCAGGGATTGAGCTCCACTCCTATGGCGTAGGCGCCGTACTCCCGGGCAGCGCAGAGGAGAATCCTCCCGTCTCCACACCCAAGATCGTACAGGACCTCTCCTGGTCTGATTCTGCTCATCTCAAGCATCCTCCGCACCCGTCGCATGTCCGTGGGTTGCCAGGGGATACCCCGGAAGAACAGCGGGAAAAGCCAGAAAAAGAAGAGCACGAGAAAAACGGAGAGCAAGGCAAAAGCCAGGCTCATACGCTTACGAACTCCTCGGCCCGGTACGAACTCCGCACAAAGGGACCGCTGGCCACACCCCGGAACCCAAGACGAAGCGCGTACTCCCTGTAATACGCGAAAACCTCAGGAGGCACATACGCAGCTACAGGAAGGTGCCAGGCAGTTGGTCTGAGATACTGACCAATGGTGACGACATCGCATCCCACCTCTTTAAGGTCCCAAAGGACGGCCTCAACCTCCTTTTGGGTCTCCCCAAGACCAACCATAAGTCCTGATTTCACGAGAATCCCGGGGTAACGCACCTTAGTCCTTCGCAGAAGCTCAAGGGATCTGGCGTAGTCTGCCTGAGGACGCACCAGGGGATAGAGACGGGGTACCGTCTCCACGTTGTGGTTGAGCACATCGGGGCAGGCGGCAAGGACGACCTCCAGGGCTTCTGCACTCCCCTGGAAATCGGGAACAAGCACCTCCACCGTGGCCTGCGGAAGACACTCCCGTATCGCCTGAATGGTCTTCGCAAAGTGTTCTGCTCCTCCATCGGGAAGGTCATCCCTGGTCACGGAAGTGACCACTACGTGGCGCAGGTTGAGAGTTCTGGCCGCTTCGGCCACCCTCCGGGGTTCCTCAGGATCAGGAGGAAGGGGTATGCCCTTTTTCACCGCACAGAAGCGGCAACTCCTCGTGCAGGTATCCCCAAGAATGAGAAAGGTTGCCGTCCCCCGACGGAAACATTCCCCGAGGTTGGGGCAGCGGGCGCTCTCGCAAACCGTATGGAGGGAAAGGCTGCGAAGGAGCCTCTCGACCCTTTCCCACTCTTCCTGTGGTGGAAACCGCCGTCGAATCCAGGAAGGAAGGCTACTCATGGCTCTCCTCCATGGCAAAACCAAAGACCTCTCCGAACTTCTGTGCAAGAAGGCGCTTCATCTTCCGGAAATCGTCCTGACCGAAATTTCTCCCCAGAACTTCCTGAAGGGCTGTCACCCCGAAACCCCGTATGCCACAGGGAACGATGTACCCAAAGGGCCTAAGGTCCGGGGCAATGTTCAGCGCAAATCCATGATACGTCACCCAGCGCCGCACGGCAACCCCAATGGCGGCAATCTTTTCCGGTCCATTCCTTTCCACCCACACCCCTGTGTACGGAGGGAAACGAAAAGCCGGAACCCCGAAATGAGCGAGAAACCGGATGAGCACTTCCTCCAGGGACCGCAAAAAGGCGTGAACGTCCTTCTTCCAGAACCGGAGGTTCACCAGAGGGTACCCCACAATCTGCCCCGGACCGTGGTAGGTCACATCACCCCCCCGTTCAACCTCGTACACCTCAATACCCTGTCTTTTGAGGGCCTCCTCCGAAAGGAGAAGGTGCTCCTTTTTTGCACCTCGGCCCAGGGTTACCACCGGGGGATGCTCAAGGAGAAGAAAAACCCCGGGGCGGTTTTCCTCGGCAATCCTCTCTACCAGGGTCCTCTGGAGGAGAAGAGCCTCCCCATAGGGTACCTCGGCAAATACCCGATAAGGAAAACGAACGCTTTTCACGGGAATATTCTTCACGCTCTCTGGTTTTCACAGGTAGAAAGGAGGGAGAGGCATGCGCACCAAAGAGGAAATTGCCCGGGCACTCCAGAATTTCTCATACCTCAAGGAACCCATTATGACCTTCTTTGTCACTTGCGATCTCTGCGGCAGGGATGCCGACTGGCATATTTCTCTTGGTCTTGATCACGAGTTCAACCTCTGTTACCTCTGCATGAGAGCCATCGAAGAGCACATCCAGTCCCTTGCCCAGTACCAGCGCGTGTAGTTCACGTCCTTTTGAGCACGCTCTGACGATACCGCTCAGCCTCAAGCGCAAGGAGTTCCTCCTGTTCTTCCCGACTCAGAACCCGGGGACTTCCGAAAAGCCGGGCGATGGTTGTAATCTTTGCCGCCTCCTCAAGAATCTGTGCCCGGTAAAAGGCCTCCTTCAAGGTCGCACCCACCGTGATGGCTCCGTGGTTCACCAAAACCACAGCCTCGGCATTTTGTACCGCCTCTTTCACTGCCTGAGCAAGTTGTTCCGTACAGGGGAGGATGTACGGGAGAGTTGCTACTCGCTTGATGAGCGCGACAAAATCCGGGAACATCGGTTCAATGCTCCCCCCACCACTCGTCACCCCGATGACGAAGGGTGGGTGCACGTGCACTACCGCATGCACGTCCTCCCGGACAAGGTAAATTGCCCGGTGCATGGCCACTTCAGACGACGGTCGACCCTCACCCAGAACCGTTCCACTTTTGAGGTCCACGGCCACATAGCCTTCGGGCGACACCTCTTCGAAAGAGAGACCGCTTGGGGAAATGAGCATTTTCTCTGCGCAGCGAGCGCTGATGTTCCCACCCGGGCCCACAGCCAGACCGCTTCCAAGGATTCGCCGACCGAAGTTTGCAAGTTCTTCCCGGAGTTTTTTTTCGTCCATAGCCTTCCCTTCTTTCTGAGTCTTTTTATTATACTGCAAAAACCGGGGCTCAGATGCACCGTGCTCCGTTTTCTGAAAGATGTTCCCGAACCATGGTCAGGAATTCCCAGGCA
>Ga0207433_10004510_pt1 | contig 25569 bp, 24 predicted proteins | sample YelNatPaOPGAMG01_FD_187559 | JGI IMG/M metagenome (GOLD analysis project Ga0207433, IMG submission 187559) | Hot spring thermophilic microbial communities from Obsidian Pool, Yellowstone National Park, USA - OP-RAMG-01 (SPAdes) (version 3) | ecosystem: Environmental > Aquatic > Thermal springs... | reverse complement strand
TTGATTCACAGCCTTTACTATAATCTTCTCTATCTCTCTATGAATATAAAAAAATTTAGCCATATCCAATTATATTGAAATCTGTCTTAATGTCAAGACATTTTTGCATTCAGACTGCAAATTTTCAGTATACAAAACATCAGATAGCATCACGCCATTTTCCAAATAGGCCACTATCACTACACTTTCCAATAGTTTCACATCTCCTCTCTAAACTCCAACCACCCTACACCCCTCGCCCCGCCTTATGGGGAGAGGGAAAGGGTGAGGGGTAAAACTTATCCAAATCCCCTCTCCCCTTGAGGGAAAAAGGGTGGGGTGAGAAGACAACTCCTCAACATTTCTTCCCCTGCGTGGAGATTCAGCCACCTTTCCCCCACTTCGTAAGTGGGGGGGAGGTTTAAAAATGAGGGGTGAAAAGTAATGAAATTCCATAGAGTTTCCACCCCCACTTACGAAGTGGGGGGAAACTTGAAGAATTTTTCAATCATGGTAATAAGAATTTCTCTGGCGTTTTCACTAAAGGTTTGCACAAAAGATTGGTCTTCAATAAGACTTTCTAAGTCATACTTTATGCTCGTTTTATCAACTTTTGTAACAACCTCTAACAACCTTGTGTATAATTCAGATTTATTTTTAATTCCCTCTATACAATCAAGATTTGGCTCAACTCCCTGTTTGAGATACCACATTAAATCATAATAATCCCTTCCTTTAACCATTGCCAGCAATTTGCCATTTTTAGTAGTTCGCTCCCATTTCCTGTGTAGAATTGCGCGAATTTTCGTTGCCATCATAGTCGGTAAGTCAAAACTTTTTACTAACATTGACTCACCGAATTTAAAGACCGGTATTATCTCAATGCGATAATTCTGGCAAAAGTCAAATTTTGTATAGACTTCTATCTTCAAAAATAGAAAATTTGACTCTGATGTTTTGGCAAGATTCAGGATATGAAGGATTGGAAACTTTAATACACACCTGAATTTTTGGATTTTGAATGTTGCTTTTAGATTATGTTTTTTTTCAAAGAAACTTATAAGATCCACTGCTAATTTCCCGAGATCTATTTTTTTTTCAACATCTACAAAGTCAAGGTCTTCGGATAATCTTTGCAATCCATAACAATGTCTTAAAGATGAACCACCATACAAGACTAAATTTTTGTAGTCGCTATGGCTATATAGAAAAGACATTGTGAGAACCTGGAGATATTCTTTTACTACATTCCTCTTAAATATTAATGGTGCATCTTCTTTTTCAGACAGAATTGCCTTAATATATTCTATCATATCAAAAGAGAAATGAGAAAATCTCCTTCATCTTTTTTGAACCTTCCATCTCAATATACATTTTTAAATTTCTTATGTCGGTTTTGTTTAAAACATCAAGATTTAATCTCATTTCCTTTGCCACTTCTTTATTCAAGATTATATGCCTCCTTAAGTATAAAAAATCAAATAGAGCCTTTGCTTTTTCCGCCTTGAAATAAGAATATCCGTTCGTTTTTTCTACCCTGTATCCACAGAATAGGCTGTCTTTTATTTTATGATAAATAAAAATACCCATCTTATTTATGGCAGTATAAGTCTTGTTTCTTGTTATTAAAGTAAAATTAACCGGCACCTCAGTTAAGAGATTACTTTCATATAGTATATATTCCAGACTCAAATATGAGGGAGAGTAAATCTTTGTTGCGACAAATTCTACAAACGATGTAAAAGTGCCGCTGGTTTTAGCCTTTTCAATAAACCTTGTAGATGTATAAAGCCCCTTTTTCAGACGGATGATTTTACTTTTATTTTCAAGACGGAAAAGAGCAATTCTTAAATGATACAAAGGGACATCAAGAATTTTTAAATTATCAATACTAAAATACGGTAATTTCTCAGCATAAGAAAGAATAGTTTCTGAAAGCGTCACTTTTTTATTTCTCATAATATACAATGATTATATATTATCAGAAATAAAAATCAAGTACCAATTTATCCCAACTTGCTTTGTTTCCTTATCATCTATATATGAATGACACCGGGGTGTTTGCTGAGTGGCAAACTACCCAATCGCTAGTTTAAGTTTTTCAGACATTAATCTCTTTAAGATCTAAAAGAATTATCAAGTCGACACTTCACCACGATATTTTTGATAGCCTAACCACTCGCCCCTTCACCCACAGAACTCTTTCCCCCCACTTTCTTTCCCCCCCACTTACGAAGTGGGGGTGGGCTATTCAAGGATAAGATGGTTTATCTCTTTCAGTGAATCCAGATATTCCTTATGATTCTCAACAAATTTCTTATATTCTTCTGGTTGTAATGTAATGTATGATGAAAAACTGCAAAGCCCATCAGGCCCCGGATCAACATATTCGCGGTATGAAGAATAGTTCCAATTCTCGGGCTTCTCTACAAGTTCATCCACCACAGGATTTAAATGTATATACCTGGTCAGGTGCATAAGATATTCGTTGTTATCAACAAGCACACTTTTGAATCTTCCCTGCCACAGTGGACCTTTTCGGTCATATTTTATATTGAAGTATCTGGTATAACTATCAAGCAAATTCTTTAAAAAAATCGTAATACCATTCTCCAATAATTGCTTTAAGATCAGGTGAAAATGGGTAGGCATTAAACAGTATGCAATAATCTCAACCATAAGTTCCAGATTCATTATCCTCGTTTCATAATAAAGGTCACGGTCAGCAAGTTCCTCATATTCAGAAAATTTTACAGGGACTGATTTATGTCGGTAAAATTTGAACATCTCAATGAATCTCTCATAATCCCTTTTATTCCTAAAAATCCTAAAACCAGCAATGCTTTTTGTAAAAACATGGTAAATCTGTCCATCAATCAATGGTGTTTTTCTCATAATACTCCTTTCGTTTGCTTCGCCTTCCCCCACTTCGTAAGTGGGGGGAAGGTTTAAAAATGAGGGGTGAAAAGTGATGAAATTTCATAGGGTTCTCACCCCCACTTACGAAGTGGGGGTGGAAATTTTCAAAGAATATAAATTAAAGATTAACTTCCTTCCCACCAGGGCATCATGGAACTTCATTTTTATGCCCAGTGCCGAAGATCCGGTGCAGATAATCTTGATTCTATCTGCATAATGGTCAACCATAAGTTTAATAAATTTTGAAGGATTTTTCATATAATGGATTTCATCCAGAAAAACAAAATTTCTTGAACCTGTTAATGCACCAAGTTGGGTTAAGTATTCAAGGAAATTTTGCGGACCATGCTCAATAATATCCAGCATTTTGGGGTCTTCCAGATCAATATAAAAACATTTTTCATGGTCTTTAATTTCCTGCATAATCATCATCATCAGGGTGGTCTTTCCTACCTGTCTTGAGCCAAGAATAATAATTGCCTCGCGCTCCTGCAGGTATTTCATTATCTCATTTTTAAGTTCTCGTTCGTAAAATTTTTGCTCGGTCATTTGCTATGGTTAGTATACAAAAAACTCGGGTATTTGTCAATAGTCAAATAAACCTTATTCCTACCTACGAAGTTAAGGATGGAAGTTTTTTTGGTTGAGATAAGAACCAGCCCGTCCACTTTTTCAATTTTTTTTTGGATTCTATTCGTCAGAATTTTATAGAATAAAGGGCTTGCGCCTTAACTCCAGTGCTTCGCCTTCCCCTCACTTCGTAAGTGGGGGGAAGGTTTAAAAATGAGGGGTAAAAAGTAATGAAATTTCATAGGGTTTCCACCCCCACTTACGAAGTGGGGGTGGAAGTTTTGGAATTTTTGGTGATGTAGAAATTACCCAGGGTGAGGGCGTCGAGGCTTGAGTGGATAAAGGTCTCAAGGGCATCTTTGGGTGAGCAAACGATCGGCTCACCATGTAAATTAAATGATGTATTTAAAACCCCTCCCACACCCGTAAGTTCTTCAAACTTCTTCAATAACCGATAATACTTCGGATTCCATTCCTTCCTTACCATCTGTGGCCTGCAGGTCAAATCATAAGGATGCAACCCCACAATTAAATTTGCATCTCCCCCACTTTCATTTCCCCACTTACGAAGTATGGGTTAGCTTTCTTCCTAAGCCTTTTTATTACGGGTTGAAAAAAAGTCTGAAAATCTTTTCGTAATCGGAAATTATTTTATCCCAGTTATAATAAGTATTTACGCGCTCCTGCGCTTTCAGACCAAGTTTCATAACAAGATCTGTATCATTGTCCAAAAAATTCAATTTTGCTATTAGGTCCCTCCTGCTTTTTGAAAAACTCATGCCACATTCGCCAATTACTTCAAGATTATAAGGAACGTTCAAAACAAGTGGGCACCTTGCAGATGCCATTGCCTCCAACAATGCCGGATTTGTGCCACCTGCTTCGTGTCCGTGTATATAACAATAGGCATTCCTCAAAATTACTTTATAGTCATTCCCATAAACTGCGCCTAAAAATTTAACTTTGTGGTTCGCAATTCGCTTCAAATTCTCCTTATATTCAAGGCTATGTGGTGTATCACCGATAATGGCCAAATCTTTATCGCCATTATAATCAGTAAATTCACGGATAACTATGTGGGCGTTATTTTCCGGTTCAAGACGGCACACCTGCAAAAAATAATGACTGGGTTTTAATCCATATTTTTGGAGCAGAGTGACATCATCTTTAGAGACAATATTCGTATCTGCACCATAAGGAATAAATATTACCTTCTTTCGCTTATACTTTTCTTTAATATATTTCGCTATTGTATTGGAATCGGCGACAACTAAGTTACTACAGAAAATTGCAGTCCATTCTGATAATCGTAGCCAGAATGCGATAAACTTTGACCATTTGGGTCTCTGCCATTCAAGTCCATCTGGGTTTACAACTATCTTTTTGCCTAAAATTTTGGGTAAGAATAAAAGCAATCCGGGGGAGACACTTATAGAAAAAATAATATCAAAGTTTGAAAGACTTGCCCACAATATCCCTAAAAAAGAAGACAAGACCTTTTCTAAGAATCTAACTTTTACTGTTGGCAACCATACTCGTTTTATATCAGGATAAAGATTATCATTTGCGGGATTCCGATAATCTCTGATACCGAATACTGTTATTGAAAATCCCCTCCCTGTTAATCCTATAGCAAGTTTTCTAACAAATGTTTCGTAGCCACCGTATTCGGTCAAAAAACCGCGTGACCCAATAATTGCTAATTTCATTGCGACACCTTTCTTATTCTTACTTATCACTTCTACGAAAAAGCGAAATAGTTTTAACTTAACACAATATTGATAATTTTTTCGTTTATGGTTAGATTTTTATCTCGGTTAAGCCAGTATTCAGCAATACCTGCATAAATTGAACTTTTAACTAAACCGACATTTTCTAAAATCTTCAAATTTCTACAGGCAGTCGCCTCTGGGATATCCATTATCTCGGATATTTCCCGCAAGGTCATTCTGCCTTTTTCATGAAGTAGTTTCAAGATCTTTAGCCTTTTTTCATTGGCTACCGCCTTAAAGATTCGTAATTTTATGTTCATATCCTCTCCTTTTCAGTATTTCGCAAAACCGAAATGTATTATTATAACAAACAAGTGCGCAGACATCTTGCCATTCCACTTTTGCAAAAAAGTGGAATGTCTTCAGTTTAACCTGGTTAATTGAATAAACAAACATTATAAAACTTAATTTATCGCCTAACCAGAATAGGATAACTAAATCAAATTTTATTACTGATTATTATCTTATTCGTATAATAATTTCACTTTTGCAAAAAACCGAAATAGATGATAGGAGTGCGAAAAAACGAAATGCTGTTTGGATGTTGGAGAGGTCTCTATGCAGGTTTAATCTATGGGAGCAGATTGAATTCATAAATATTTTATCTTCAAAAACTCCTCAATCACCTTTTCAATAGAAATACTTGAATCAGTTTTACCGACATTCCCGGGTTTATACCACTTATTGGAAAATTTGCTGAGGTTTACCGGGGTCATTAATATTATAATCAAATTTTATTTAATGTATTAAGTAATTATCTTGCTTTCAGAAATTCTTCCACTGTAAGTCCGCTCTTTCTTATCAGCCCCCTTAATAATCCAGGCGCTAATTCTTTATGATTTGGGACAGACTTCTGAAAAATTTTTACTGCCTCTTTGCCAGAAATATTAGAGAGTAAGCCCATTACCTAAACAGTAACCTCACCGAGAAACACTTCCCTTTCCTCAATAACATCCAATCTATTATGTTTTCTCTCTACCTCTAACCACCCCTTAATTGCATCTTTTATGTTAGTCAATGCTTCATCTATTGTTTTTCCTTGACTCATACAACCAACAAGTTCCGGGACATCAACCACATAACCTTTATATTCCGGGTCATATGTTATAACAACTTTTAATCTCATATTACCTCCTCGGATATATCAAATACCTGAACACCTAAAAGATGATTGCTTGCAAAACTAAACTGCCTCATCTCAATATTATATTCTTTCTTATGTGAAAATCAAGGTTCATTTGAAGCAGAACATTACCATTCCACTTTTTTGAAAAAGCGGAAAAGTTGGGCTTGGATGTATATCTTCCCATTTCACTTTTGCGAAAAAGCGAAATAGTTGGATGGAGGGTATTGGGAAGTTTGATTTCGGTTTTGCGAAAAAGCGGAATAGTGCTTTGGGGGCAGTGGGGGGATTCATTTTCTTTTTCTGTTGGTTGTGAGCACCTTTTCGTATATATCCATCAACATTTGATAATTTTTTTCAGGTGTATATGTCTTTTCATATTCTCTACGGGCATTCTCCCCCATTCTGCGACATTCATCGGGATGATTCCAGAGCCATCTTACTTTTTCGGCCAACTCCTCACTATCCCCTGGTTTAAACAACAAACCTGTTTTTCCATCTTCTACAATATCCGCCATAGCACCAAGATTAGATGTAATCACTGGTTTACCACAGGCAAATGCCTCCCCAATCGTAAGCGGGAAACTTTCATAGCAGACAGACGGCATTAACATAAATCTTGCATTCTGAAGCAATTTTATTGTCTCGGAGTGGGTTTGCATACCAAGAAATTCAATGTTTTTTAATCTGAGGCTCTCTGCTAAATTTTTAAATTCATCCCTTTGAGGACCATCACCAATGATTTTTAACGGAATATCTTCTATTGCCTTCCAAGCCTCCAATAGAACCTGAACACCTTTTTCATAACTCAGACGTCCAACAAAAATTACATAATTGCCATTATCCGCAAAATTATCAGGGTTTATTGATAAAAAATTTGGTTTAACTGTTATTCTGTTCTCTGGAAAACCGAACTCAACAAATTTTTTATATGCTGATTCTGTAAGACATATATACATACTTACTTTTTTCCCCCAGGTACCAAGCATTTTATGAAACCATAATATGAAAGAGGCTATTGCAGACTGAAATCGGGAATTTTTAAAACAGCGGTATTTTATAGATTTCCATAAACTGTCCCTTGCACATTCTTCACAGATATGCCCATCTCTGAAGAAAAATGCAATTGGACACAAGAATCTGAAATCATGGAGGGTCTGCACAACAGGGATTACCATTTTATAGCAGGCATAATAAGCAGAAGGCGAAATAAGTGGAAATATGTTATGAAAATGGGCGATATCTGGTTTTTCTTCACGGATTATTTTTTTAATATCCCAATATGTTTTTAGAGACCATATTGATTGAATCCACATCGGTATTTTCTTAATCAATGAAGCGTTAAAGAGTTCATCATTAGACCTTTTATAAATTATCACATTATGCCCATTCCTTTTTAGAAGGGCAATTTCATTATTAAAAACTGAGTCATCCCCGCTCGGTGCTCCAGAACGATGAATGTTATGTGCCAATAATATCTTCATATCTGCTGAGAGCCATTAAACATACAATGCATGCAAGCATAATGATAAGGCTAAAATGCAATATATTAATACTTGGTCCCGTCAAACTTTTAAACATTATAATGATTGACACACTTATGATTTCAAGGTTAAATGACATGAAATTTTTAAATTTCTTTCGTAAGACATAAATTATTTTTTTGGTATAGCTATATAACATCATAACAAATGGTACAAACCCGATAATCCCTACTGAAAGCAATATATCAAAGTAAGTGTTATCTGTTGTTGATGCACTTTCGACCTCAACTATAGAAGAATAAATGACACGCGAAGCAACATAAAACCCGTATCCGTTTAGCGGAGATTTGCTGAAGAGATCTAATGCAGCTGGCCAGCGTAAAAGACGGCCTGAGAAGGTATAGAGGCTTGTTCCTTTCTCAAAGTATTGAATAAAACTGACTTTTACAGGCAGAAAGATACATAAAGAAATAACGACAATTCCGATGAATAAAAAACTATAACGCTTGCTAAACATTAATACAAAAATAATGCTTACCAATAATGCTATTAAAGATGTTCTTGCATATGATAGATACAATACGGGTATTGTTAACAAAATTATCGTAAGATAAAATAATTTACTTTTGTGGAACAGAGTAAACCTAACAAAAGAGATAATACACAGAATGGATGCAATCTGTGCAAGACTATTTGGATTGATGGGGGGATAGACGCCGGCTAACACATAAAAATTTATTTGTTGCATTTGAACTAATGCCTTACTTGGTGTAATTATTATACCAATATATGCGCTACAAACAAGAATTGCAATGATTAGTATATTTAGTTGCCAGAAAGCCTTAATATCATTATAAGATTTTAACCTGCTATATACATAAATTGCCATCATAACAGAAACGGTAACTTCAAAGCCCTTCCACAGAGACATCAAAGGTTGCACAGAATAGACAAAGGACAGCATTGCTATTAATCCATAAAATAAATACCAGCCCAACGGACCTTTTAACATACCTATAATTTGTGTTGTTGTAGTAGCTAAGAAGTATTTTGCGGCAATAAAAAAAAGAAATATAATTATAAGTACGCGCAAAATACGTATTAAATCAATTGTCTGTAAAAAAATATCGCTAATATCACGATTCCCGCCAAGGAAAGGTGTCATAAATAGCAATATCCAATATATAAACAGGCTAGGATTGTATCTTGTTGTTCTTCTGGTCATGTTAATGATCAATATTTTGATGACTCTTTTAAGAGTCCATGCAGGTTTCAGAAATTTCATGATACAGCCGTTTTATAAATTTACCTTTTTGCTCCCAAGTATAGTGCTTCAGGACTCTCTCTCTACCTGCCTCTCCCATTTTCCTTCTCAATTCAGGGTCATTGACAAGCTTTAAAAGTGCCTCTGTAAGGTCTTTAGTGATTTGTGCTGGATTTAGCATCTTTACTCTTATACCACAATCATCTTGCACAATATCTCTTTGACCAGGAATGTCAGCACAAATTATTGAAATTTTCAAACACATTGCTTCTAAAAATGATACAAGTGGTGCATCTCTCAAAGTTGGCAGTATGAAAACATCACTTGCTGATAATAATCTAAAAATTTCATTTCTATTTGATAAATAACCAAGAACTCTGACCTTCTCATCCAGTCCTAATCTTGATACCAATTTTTGAATTTTTTTTGTTTCAGGCCCTTTACCAGCAATATAGAAGATAGCATTGGGGTACTTCTTTTGAAAATAATAGAACGATTTAAGCGCCAAGGAATGCCCCTTCCAATGAACATGTCTTCCAGCCGTAAATATTTTAAATTGTTGGTTGTCTTCTATCAGAGCCGGAGTCAGAATTTTGACTTCATTATCATCAATGCCTATAGCACTCATAAGATATACCTTATTGCCGTATTTTTTTTTATAATAGTTAAAATCATCAATAGTTGATACTAAAATTGCGGAAGCCTTTTTTTTACAAATTATAAGCAGAGGATTAATTTGTGATAAAAAATTTAAGAAAAAAAATCTAAAAACCTCATATATACTATTGTTGAACCCAAATTCATTTAAAAATTGAGAAAGAAATACTCTGGAAGTTCCACCTATAGGTCCCCAAACGAATGGAACTGGAAGAAAACACATAAACGAGGGAAGCCAATCAACCAAAAAAGTAATATGATGCACCAGATCAAAATTTATTTTCTTATGCAATTTTCTTGCCTTAAAATATGCACAAATTTGCCATACAAAATAATATAGTCTAATACCCATCTCTCCCTTTTTCCAGAATCTCATCCACTTCGGTAAATCTACATAGACAAAATGAAGATTAGAGATGGGTTCTTTCTCCAATGCTTTTTCAATGGAATCTCTATTATTTGCCCTTGTGATTACCCAAACTTTAGCAAACTTTGCAATTTGCTTTGCCCAGTTCCAGCCAACCCCGGGCTCGGAGCCTTTGTGGGGTTCGCAAGCATAGGCACTTATTAGGACTTTCAACATAGCTATCTGTTATTTTTTATTGGTTTTAGGTGTTAGGTGGTGGGTTTTAGGTATCAAAATTAGATTTCCATGCATTTAATGATTTTTCAAGGGATTTCAACATCCGACCACACTCATCGTACCGATTTACCGAATCTTCATATTTTTCTTTGTTTAGATATATCAATGGCGATGTAGTTGTTCAAAAGATAATCAATAAGGCGCGACCAGGTTATTTCAAGTCTTAAATCTTTTTCTATAAATCCAGTCCTTAAATTCCGGGTGAAATAAAAAGAAGAAATTTCAAGTAAATAGATTAATAACAAATCTGTCCAATTATTAAAGCTAAGAGTGCTCTTTTTGTTTTTAAAGCAGGTAACTTGCGCCTCTAAATTTTTTAATATATTTTGCGGTTTAGCTATTTTTTTTGACGAAAATACCTTTGATTGAATAACAAAATGAAATAAATCAGCAAGAAATACATTTTCTCTACCGTATTCCAAATCAAATAAAAGCAATTTATTATCTGGGGTTAAAAAAGCATTCCATGGTGTAAAATCCATATGCGCAAAACAAGTTAAGATTTTTTTATCCGAGTAAGATTCAAGAATTCTTTTATACCTCAAAATCCAATAATAAGGGATTTTACCGTCAAGAAATTCTATTCTTTTATTTATCTCAACAAAGATATTTGTTTTTCTGAAAAATTCATCACAGGCTGTTTTATTAAATATTTCCATCATAAAGTTGCGATGGGCTTCTGTAATTTTGTATGATTTATTAAATTTGAAATCAATGGTTTTTAAAGCCAGGTAATGTATATCATTTATTATTCCATTTTCTATTATTTCAGGTAAATAAATGCTTTTTAGATTTAGTATTTTAATATAATTTAAAGTTTTTTCTTCATTTTCAATCAACCTATATGTTTCCGCATTTATTCCCATTTTAACATAACCTAATATCTTTCCATGTTTATCTATGACCTCAACCAGAGGCTTCCTGTGAGGACCTGGAGCACCTGTATATATTGAAATTGAGCTCATATCTGGGAAAATACTCTTTATCCTATCAAGCAATAGCGAATCTCCAATATGAAATTTATTCGTAGATTTTCGCTTTATAATTGTATATAAAATCCAAGGTGGAATAATTTTGTATAAAAATTTCGCAACTAAACGACTGGGTGTATAGAGAGGAAGAGATGACCTAAAAATTCTGAAATTACCTGATGAGACGAAGACCCGTGGAGCGTCTTCTTTAGGAAATCCAATCATTGTGCCATTTTTGTGGTCTTCCTTTAAATTAAAAATTTGTTTAATTTTTGCGTAGTATTCTGCATCCTCCGAATGTTCAAAAGAAAGAGAAAAATAAGTTTGATAACTTTTATTCAAAAGTATAATGCCGGTGATTTCTTGAATTACTTCTTCTATCGGTCTTGTATTATTTATAATATAAGCCTTAGGAATTATTCTCGTGAGATTTAAAAATTCTCTTCTCTGTCTTTTCAATTCAGATTCTGATAATTCGCGTTTTCGGTTCAATAATTCATCTGCAGGAACATCAATGATAATTGTAATGTCAGGTTTAGGGATGATTTTTAGTGGCAATCTTAATAACCATTTAGGCAATGAAAAGTTGTAGCGAAAATTGTCAACCAAAACATCATAGTAATATCTATCAAAAACACATAAATACTTTTTTATCTTAAGGGGCCAAACTATAAATAGATAACCGATAACGAAATCTAAAAGATAATAAGAAAATCTAAATAATGATTTAAAGACATTTTCAGGAGCATGACCGTGAGGATTTGGATTTATTCCAGTATTTTGTTCCTCTCTAATTTTCAAGGCAACGCCAGGTTGTTTTAAAAATTCAGGGCGCCAGTAAAATAGTTGTTTACCATGGAAACTAAGGGATAAAATATCCATTATCTTTTTTACAACCGTGCTTTTTCCACAGCCATCAGGACCTAAAAACGCTACGGTCATCCCCACAGGATATTTGATACGAAAGAAGGCTCTGTTTAATAATTGAAATAAATTATATAGGCTGAAATATGTTCTCTTAAACTTATACAAACTCTGTTTTAATGGCTTTAAATTTGCTTTTAATTTGCTAATATCTTTTTTTTCAAAGGTATCAATTAGCAATTGTGATTGTGCAGAAAAATATTTTTCTATTTCTGCTTTACATTTGTCTTGTTCTCCTGTATAAAGTTCAACCAATTTAGCAAATTTTTCATCATCTAAATCTTCTTTTAGAATTCGCCTGAACAACTTCATTATAAATTCTTTATGCGGTGGTGGAATATAAAAATAATTATATCTTAGACGGCCTTCTAAGAGTATCTGCTCGTCCATCAATGAAATTCTCTCGTATTTTTTACCTTTAAAGTCCCTTGATGAAAATTCACAAAAGAAGTCTACTTGCAAACGCTCGGGTTCTGTTATATGAGGTGGCGACAAGACATAGGCAACTTTTTTATTGTCGTGTCGTATTTTATGTAATAATACTAAATTATTTTTGCGCGCGATTGTAAACAAGATGTCATCCAATTCATATAAACCTTTTTCGTCGATTGCTATATCAAGGTCTCTCTTTATATTTGTTGGCAAATCCTCATAGCCGTTATAAACACAATATTTGAACCCGCGTGTACAAATCTTAGTAAAAAGAGCACGGGTTGACAATTTAGCAATGTTCATAGAGCTAAAATGTTACGAGCGATCATATCCGCGGCAGTTTGGGGCCTGAATTTTTTGCTATGTTCAATACAACCGTTTCTCATTTTTGCAATATTTTTAATAGCATCTAAAACTTTCACTGCTATTTCTGTCGGAGATCTGCTTTTAACTATAAAGCCTGTGTGCCCATCTATAACTATGTCATCAAGGCCAGAAACATTAGTCGCTACTATCGGTAAACCACACATTAACGCTTCAATTAACGACAAAGGTGAACCTTCCCCCAGGGAAGTAAACACAAAGACATCAGCGGCATTAAGCCATTTTGCTACCTCATTTCTTGATCTAGCCCCGACGAGTTTAACATCATTTTCTAACTTTGATGAAAAAACCAATTGCTCAATTGTTGAAAATAATGGGCCATCACCTACTATTACTAGTTTAACCATATCTTTTGATAAAGACTTAACTTCTTTAAATACTTTGAGCAACAATAGCGGATCTTTCTGTGGAGAAAGACGACCAGTATAAATCAACAACACAATGTCATTTGGAAGATTCATCTCATATCGAACACCGGACTTATCCATAGGCAGAAATATTGTAGGATTAGCAAAATTGTGAATTTTTTTTATCTTTGGCCTGTCTGTGGGTGAAAACGTCGAGACGAAATTATTATAAGCATTATTGTCAGATGCTACAAAAACTAGGTCGCTTTTTTTTGCAACAAGATAACGTAATCTCTTATAAATAAATGCCAGAATTGCTTTACCAATTACGCTATTATCACTTGCTGAAAAAGGGTTTATAATACCGTGTATATGAGATACAATTTTTATACCTTCTTTTTTTCGAAACAAAAAGGGTATCTCTAGAGGCAAACCGTGAAAATAAAGAACATCATACCCACCATGGAAGATATGCCTTAATTTGGTTTCGATTCCCATTATAACCCGTAAAATATTAGGGATTATTTTTCTTCTGCCTGTAATTGCAGTGCAAATTGAGTGGAAAGAATAATTTTTATCACTAATTGCTATAGTGGTGTAACATTGTTTTTTACTTAAGGAAACACCCCACAAGTCTATATCAAAGTATTTTCCCAGATAGGGTAATATATCAACTATAAAGGACATCATGCCACCCATAGGCCAACTAAGATAATCGGTGGAACAAATAATCGCCATCTTTTTTTTCTTTGACATATTATAGCAATATTTAGCTATTTAAATCTACACAATAAATTATTAATGAGATCTACAACTTTATGTGCTTGATATTCACGAGAATATTCTTTTATTTTATTATAATCCTTAAAAGCGAATTTTTCTCTATTTTTGATAAAATATAATATTTCTTCTCGTGTAGATGCAATCATACCTCGCTCGGTTTTCGCTAAAACTTCAGCCAAATCGGGATGTTTTCTGCCAATTGCCAATATCGGTGCCTTTTTTGGAAGATACTCGAGGAGTGTAACTGAAATTGCTCCCTTTGAGACTGGATGCTGATACTTTAGATCATGCAAACTCACTAAAATGTCAGCTTCATACTCTTCCTGTTGTACTTGCATATAACCCGTTGGTGGCAATATAATTACATTCGCGTTATTTACCTTTTGTACTTCATATCTTAATTTATTTATCTTATCCATAGATGTAAGAAAACGGACTTTAAATATTACACCTTCCATTCCTTTTATTGATTCACACAACAATTTAAATGAATCGATTCTAACCTTTAACATTGAACCAGCAAAGTACATTAGAATCCTATTTTTCGGTATATATGATACAGTATTTATATCTTCGTTTGGTGCATACATAAAACCATTATATATTACTGCCACATTCTTCGTTCTATATAAATTCGTGAGTAATTCTTTACAAGTTTTACTTACGGTGGTAATTAGGTCTGCTTTTCTTATAAAAAATCTGTCAATCACTTTATCGATTAATTTTTCCCAAAGATACTTGGTACCCACCTCAGTGAGTGAAACTGGATCCCTTATATCGGCAATCCAGATAATTTCTTTGTTTAAACATTTCGCCAAATAGCCGAATAAATGTGCTGAAAATGGAGTTGAAGAACTAATCACAATATCTGGCTTCACCTTCTTTAGAAGAGCAAGAAATCGTTTTCTGTGTTTAGTATACCAACTCAATATAGTTTTATCAATCGTTACAAGACGTTTAGTTGTCATTGACGATATAGCATTACAAATATACCGATACACCTTGAAATTTTCTTCGGTATTTAGGCTTTTAATTCTATCCAAGGTCGCCCCTACTCGTATGATATTCTGTTCAGGCAGATGTACGGGTAAATCGCCAATTGATTTTATTGTAAACACATAGATATTAAAATATTGACGCAGATATTTGCTCATTTCTCCCCACCGTTTTGCACCTACACTGTTTAATGGAGGATATTCATAACTAATTATTAATATAGTTTTCATAATTGAATAATTTAAATTAATGCCTGGTTATAACCGCACACAGTGAAGACATGCCTCCGATTTTATCCAAGTATCCTCCTGCTTATTTTTAATATCTGTGAAAAGAAATGCCATAATAATTTTTCAGTGCCATAATATTCATGCGGAATACCTTTAGTTGATACATATTCTTCAAGTTGTTCCATAGTCCAATCTAATTTATTTAAGAAAATTTTAACATCCTCTTGCATAGTATTTGCATCCGGATAGGGCGGTTCCTTCAATTTTTCAATCGCTTCTGCTCTGGTCATCTGGCCACTACAAATAAGATTAGAGAAATGAAGTTTTCGTTTATCTATATTGAATTTTCGAGGCAGAATATAGCCTTGATAAAACCGTGTAAAAATTGATTCATAATGCTTATATGGGTATTGATGGTAGCCAATGTCTTTGGCTAAAATATTCAATGCGTTTTGTTTATTGTAGTCTACAAGATCTAAAAAAGATATCCATTTTATGCCATCAATAATGCTGTACTTAATAAAATCTAATGTTCCCATTAACGGGATGGTCGTAAGTGCTATTGAACCGAAGCGTTTATGTATATTTAATATATTTTTTTTGTCGAGTTTAAACCAATTCCAATTTTGAGGCATCCGCATTCCTTCGGTAGCCGTGTTTGTTCCAGCTAAAATATATTTTATCCCAAATTTCTTTGCTGTTTGATAGCAGAATGCCTGTATAGCATTGTCGGTAATCATTTCAATATCTACAACATGTGATTTGAGAAGTGATAATTGCAGGTCTCGAAATTCTTGCCAATTCACTCTATAGTTATATAGATCTACCCTTAGCTTTTGCACCAAACTATTTATATTATTTTTTGCAAAATCAACATCCCATCCGTTATCAAGATTTACGGCTAATGGGCGCAGACCATACTGCTTCGCTAAATACAGTGTATATGAACTATCTAACCCACCACTAACACCAATAATACAATCATATTTTTTCTTTTTCCCACAAACCTTGATCTTATCTAAAAGTAATGATAATGATTTTTGCTTTTCTCGAAGTTTAGCATAAGAAGGAGCTGATTTTCTAATATATTCGGTGCAAAAATTACAAAATCCGTTGTCGTCAAAAGTTATATCAGGCGCTGTTGTGTCCATTACACAACGCTTACATATTTGATAAGCACGATTATTGATATTCATAGTCATAAATTAGTAAAATTCCAAAGTTGTCTACTTAATACTGATTAGGCTAACAAAATATTAATCCTTGACATATAAACCACCGATCCAATAATACACACGACGTTTTGGCCAAAAATGTTTCATTATATGGTAACATAAATTCCTGGATTTGCTTTCGTGGGCATTTGAGCCTGGTGCTTTTAGGCTGCCATGATAACCACAAACAGGACAAATAGCAAACCAGGGAATCATACTATAATTCGAAGTTGGAATTTTATAAAAACCAATAACTTTTTTGAGGCTTTGGATCCCAACATACTCTTTACCACCACAAATTCGAAATTTTTTTACGCACCGGAATTTATAGGGATTTAGTAAGTTATCCAAAGAATCAAATTGGTAACTACGCATGTGATAATCTGGATTGAATCTCGTGTGACAATATGGGCAACGAACTAATGACCGCTCAAGATTCTCGTTATTGGGTACAGTGATTATTATATATTTGTGTGCAACACGACATATCTCGCTTAACCCCTTTGTGTATTTTGGCAGTGGCAAATGCTCAATAACTTCAAGACATACTACTAAATCAAATTCACTTTCAGCAAAAGGTAGAGACACAATATCTGCAACACACTTTTCCGTTTTTACAAATTTAATTGCAGTGAAAGACCTGTCTACACCCAAAAGACTCTTATATTTCTTTTGCTCTACTAAATAATTAAGAAATATTCCCCCTCCGCAACCAATATCTAAGATAACATCAACATCGGATGGTATCAATGATGCAATAAACTTGACCCGAGCCATGTCAGACGGCCGTATGTTCTCTTCTACCCAAAGGTCCACTATTTCATATGCGTCTTTTTCAATACTCATATATAACTCATTTATCGCGATTTGATTTCAAAATTGAATTACCCTTTGAAAAATGGTATGAAGATACTAAATAAAAAATATAAATTATCGAATATGACACCGAAAAAAATATGATGCTTAATTTGGGTGAATTAAGATGTCCTCCTACACTAATTGAAATCACTGAAAATAGCAACAATAGAATTTGACCTAACAAATCAAATTTCTGCTTTTCCATAATGAACAAAACATAACTTAGTGGATTTGAGATAAAGCGGAAGAAAAATAGTGGACACAGTATCTGTGCATATTTACCCGCCTCGCTCCATTGTTTTCCATAAACAAATGGAAATAACCAAGGTGATATGAGATAAAATGTTATAAACGGACCGATAGAAAATAATAACAGGTATTTCAATGTTTTTAAATAGATTTCTCTACAATTTCCGTGCGCATTAAAGTCCTTACTTGCTCTATCTCTAAAAACACTTAATACTGATTGGCTTATTAATATAATGGGCATAGCTAAAACTCGCTGAGTTAATGAAAAAAAACCTGTAATTGTGGGAGTAAAGAAAATATTAAGTAATATAATAGGTGATTGTTGGGCGGCCATATTAACGAGTTCGGACGGCAATGAATATAAAGGGAACTTGTAATATCGCTTAGCTTGCTCACCAATTGCTTTTTTCCCGACATAAACAACCTTTTCTTTATCTAAATTCCATACTCGATACGTAAGAACAGCGGTTGATGTACCATATCCTAATATAGAACCAATAATAAGGCCGTTTGCTCCAGCCTTTAGCAAACCCATCATCAAACTCATTCCTGATGTCACCGCTGCCGCAAGTATTTTATTTAATGACAATATTGGATATAGACTCTTTCTATTTGCCCAACAGCTAACAACAGCAGCGATACCGATAATAGCAACACTGACCGGCAATAAATACAACCATTCGGCAATTTCTCTACTATTAAGAATTTTAGCAATGTCTTCCTTAAACAATAAAACAGTTATGAAAGTGATAATACTTATTGAAATAGTTATAATAATAGATAAGATTGCTATATTAATCGCATCTTTATCTTCTTTTGGTAACATGATGGCTAAATCATAGCGGCTCGTGGCTAAGATGCCTAAAATCGAGCTGAGACTGATATACAATGCGACCACACCAAAATCGTTGGGTGTGTATAATCTTGTAAGAATTGGCGAAATGATGATAGAAATTATTTGTGCAATTATCGTTCCTACCATAAGCGTAATAGTATTGCCGACGAAATTACCGGTAGTAGCATATCGCATTATTAAATTATTGAATGGTTTTATTCTCATCGTTCTATCATATTGTTTTGTGATTATTTGTAAAATTTTATTACATATACTAATTGACCTGAAGAAGTTTTATAAAAAGGATTTCGGTATAATCCCCTACTTTTTACCACAAGGGCACCGGCGAGCGTAGAATTTGTATCACCATAAACCAGGACCCAAGCAGGTTTCTCTTTTATTAGAACTTTCTCTATTCTTTTTAGCATCTCACCGGTCTGGTATCCGTGTGAACCCGAGCCAACGCCAAGATTATAATCCGGCTCGGGAATATTGAGTTCGTCAAAAAAGACCTTTGACATCTCATAATCATAATGCTGACCAGTATGAACTAAAATGTGTTTTAACTTGTACTTTTTATTTTTATGCAACCGCTCAATTTCACGGACTATGGGCATAACCTTTATAAACTGGGGACGTGCACCGACGATGGAAATTATCTTCATTGACGATTATTAGGTAGTTTACCCCTCACCCTTTCCCTCTCCCACAAGGGGCGAGGGAATATTAAAATTGTTATTAGGTTATTCATTATGGTTATTGGGTAATTGGGATAAATTTGCCTATTTTTTGCCTCTATAGTGTCAAAACTTGCAAAAAATACCCCGTTTTGAAACCAAAATAACAAAACATTTAGTGCCAAACCCTTATCACCTCATATTTTGCCATATTTTGCTTTAGTATGGTTGTTACCTCTTCTTCCATTGTCGTTGGAATTAAAAGCACTCCTTTTGATAATTTGAATTCTTTTTTTGTTTATTAGCCCGTTTTTCTGGCTATAATATTTCTTATTCTTGACCCTGTGAGAAAATTTATATCCAAAAAAACTCCTGTGAATGGCGGATTTCTCCTTAGCGGTCAAGCCTTTTGTAGAATAGATTATAAGAGATTTTGGTCGCAAGTTTTTATTTGGTTTTCTAAGTAGTTCAATATCTGGCCTGCCCCAGATGATAGTTCCTTCTTGTGATATATTCCATAAAAAATCAGGCTCTACATCCTCTGGATCATTCAAATTCTTCATCACAAATGAAAATGAGTGCGCTAAATTATAGTTTTCCGAAATCTTAGACGATATTTCTAAGCATACATCCATCTCTTTGCCTACTTCAGGATTATGATCTGTTTCAAAAAGCATAAGCAGGTCTATATCACTCTTCTTAGACACTTCGCCCTTGGGCACCGAGCCAAATAATATGACATACTTTAAATTGGGAATTTTATCTGCCTCATTTACGAAGTCGCAAATTGGACCTCTTAGGTTTTCAGGAATGTTCATTTTGCCCACTCCTCAATTCTGTGTATGATGGATAGACACTCATTTATTACTTCACCATTCCCTTTGGTTCCGTACCATCTTCCCTGTCTGAAAGCATCCAGTCGTTCAAAATCTTTCGCTACTTCTATTTAGCCTAATTCTCTAAGTAATCTGGGCAGTCCGACATGCGTATCAGAGTGATGTTTATGTTTCATTTCTAATCCATAGGCGATGAGATGCAAGATAACGCCATAAGATAATTCCACAACTGCAACGACATTTTTACCTTCTGGGTCAGGCAACAATTTTTCTAAACTTCCTTTTATTTCTGCCGCTTTTTTCAAATGCCCCTCGGGTTTCATTTAACCCTCCCTATTATTCTGCCTCTGCACTTCTTATATTCGCGAGAGCACTTCGGGCATCGTGCCTTGTTCTTGATAAACCGCAATTTGTTTCCACACTCGCAGATATAGCCGATAATCTTAGCAGGGACACCGACTACAATTGCATAATCAGGCACATCCTTTGTTACAACCGCACCAGCACCAACCATTGCCCACTTTCCAATGGTATTGCCACAAACAATCGTTGCATTTGCACCGATTGAAGCCCCTACTTTAACCAATGTAGGTATCCATTTTCCATATTGCGGAAATTTCTTTTTTGGATATTTTGCCCGCGGATTTATATCATTTGTAAAGACCGCAGAAGGTCCAACAAAGACATAATCTTCAAGGGTGACAAGGTCCCAAACATCAATATTGCATTCAAGTTTGACACCATTGCCGAGTTTTGCCTGCCCACCAACAAAACAATTATGGCCGATTACACAGTTCTCGCCTATCTGGGCACCGGATTGAATCTGGCAGTGATGCCAGATTTTTGTGCCTTTGCCAATTTTACAATTATCACCAATAAAAGAGGTCGGGTGCACATAAAATTCACCCTCCCCCTTACCCTCTCCCTTTAAGGGCGAGGGAATACCAGAGGCGGTGGGATGGATATAGACATCAGAGAGATTCTTCGCTTCGCTCAGAATGACAGAAGGAGATGTGAAGTTATTGGGTAATTGAGTTTTTGGAAAATTGAGAAGAATTTTTTGGCCATTGGTGTTGAGGGATTGCTGGGCAGCAGTAAGGATTTGAAGAACACGAAGACCTTCATAACCATCAGTAAATGGAGTTTTGTTATTTATAACACAATCAATAAAGTGCTGGCATTCAAGTTTTAGAGGTTCAGCCATTTCAAAGGAGACTATCTCAGGCTCTGCCTTGCAGGCAACTGGTATGCGATTCTGCCATTCAATCTTGTGCGGATATAAAAACAACTTCTCCTTACTTATATCATCAAAGACCGCCATCTTCTTATCACCAATAACAACGAGTTTCTGCTCCTTAAATGGATGTAGCCAGGAAACGAAGATATGGCTCTTAACACCGCTTGGAAAATCCATAGTCGTTAAAGTTACATCGGCAATGTCTTTTTGTAAATAACTTCCACCGGTTGCACAAACAGTCTCTGGTTGTTCATTCAACAAATACAAAATTACAGAAATATCATGGGGTGCAAAACTCCATAAGATATTCTCTTCAGTTCTAATCTTCCCGATATTGAGCCGGTTTGAATAGATATACTGTATCTTACCGAGTTCACCTGAATCAATCAGTTCTTTAAGTTTATTGACTGTTGGATGGTATCTCAAGATATGACCAACCATTAAAATCTTCTTTTTTTGCATTGCTATCTGAATGAGTTCATTTGCTTCATTTAAATTAAGGGCAAGGGGTTTTTCTACATAGACATTTTTCTCTGCTAAAAGTGCTTCCTTTGCGATCTTGTAGTGGGTTGCAGCAGGGGTTGCGATAACAACAGCATTGATGTTGGTGATCGGGTTATTGGCTGATTTGGTAATTAGTTCATCAAATGAATTGGTGATTGTAATATCAGGATACTGAGATTTGATGGATTTTAGAACCTTCTCATCAGTGTCGCAGGCTGCTCTCAAAACACCAAGTTCGTGGAAATTACGAATTAGATTCTTGCCCCAGGCACCGGCGCCGATTACGGCAATGTTTATGGTGCGTGTATCAGAATTTATGGACATAGGCACTCCTTCATTGTGGTTATTGGGTTATTCATTATAGTTATTAGGTTAATCATTATGGTTATTAAGTTATTAGGTAATTGGGTTATTAGGTTTTTAATTGTAGTTATTGGGTTATTGGGTAATTGGGTTATTGGGTTATTCAGCGATTGAAATTTCAGGCGTTTGAGCGAAGCGATGTATCCGTTTAGAACTTTAATCAGATGATAGGCACTACTTTTCAGTTCCCCACAATACTTATCATCAATATAACCTTCATCCAGACATTCATTGAAATCATCAATTAACTCGCAGATAGAGCCTCGCGACTGACGGCAGAATTGGATATTTTCCTGATAGTGATAGCGGCCGTAACCTTCAGCAATATTATTTGTAACTGATAACTTTGCCCTTTTCATTTGAGGTTTTAAATTGTAATCCTTGCACTTGGGTAACATTTTTATTAACTTACCCACCTTTCTGCTAAATTCTCTTGCTAATTTGTATACATCAAGATCTTCGAATGTCCATATTCTATTCTGATTGTTATTTTTCATTATTAATAACCAATAACATAATAACCAATTAACCTGCCATTATTTTTTGAAAAATTTTCGGATTGTGGTGATGACATAATCCACTTCTTTATCGGTTAGGTTATGGTGAATGGGCAGGGACAAAACTTCCCGAGCGGCTTTTTCAGATTCAGGAAAATCACCTTCTTTATGGCCGAGATACCTAAATGCAGGTTGCAAATGCAATGGAATAGGATAATGGATAGCAGTGGCGATTTTCTTCTTATTCAGGTATTGCTGTAATTCATCACGTCCTGGAGTTCTTATTGTGTATTGATGATAAATTGTCTGATTTTGCGGAGCAATGTGTGGAATTGTGACAACATCTTTTAAACCGTCGTTATAACGCAAGGCTATCTTTTTTCTTATTGCATTCCATTCATCCATATATCTGAACTTTACCCTCAAGAATGCAGCCTGTAATTCATCCAGACGGTCATTATAACCTAAAAATTCGTGCTGGTATTTTTTGGAAGCACCATGAACACGCAGGGCTCTTAATCTGGAGGCAAGTCCATCATCATTTGTCAATACCATTCCTGCATCACCAAGGGCGCTTAAATTCTTGGTTGGGAAGAAACTTATGGCTGAGGTATCTCCAAATGAGCCGACTCGCTTATCTTTATAGACTGCACCAAGTGCCTGTGCCATATCCTCTACTATTTTGACATTATGCACCCGTGCGATATTCGTTATCTTATCCATATCTGCTGGTTGACCATATAGATGAACCGGCAAGATTGCCTTAGTCTTATTTGTTATCTTTTCAGGTATTTTTTCGGGATTAATGTTAAAAGTTTTGGGGTCAATATCGCAAAAAACAGGCTTTGCGCCAAGGATTGCGATTACTTCGGCTGTAGCAACAAAAGTGAAGGGGGTTGTTATTACTTCGTCACCAGAGCCAATACCCAGTGCTTTCAGGGACAGCAAAAGGGCATTTGTGCAGTTGGATACACCAATGCCATATTTGACACCAACATAGGAGGCGACCTCTGATTCAAATTGCTTGACCTCCTCACCAAGGATGAACTGCCCATTATTAAATACCTTCTTAAATGCCTGGGTCAATTCTTTCTTGATTGGTTTGTGTTGTTTTTTTAAATCAATAAATGCGACTTTCATATACCTCCTTTCTAATCTTTTTCTTCGCGGTGCTCAGGAGATACCTTGATTCAAGATACATGATACATGATTCATGATACACGATACAGGATAGTCCTTGACTCACGATACCTCCTTGATGCATGATTCACGATGCATGATACAAGATACAAGATGCAGGATGGTCATTGATACAGGATTCACGATACACGATACATGATGCAAGATACATGATACACGATACAGGATGGTCATTGATACATGATACACGATACACGATACATGATACAAGATTCAGGATGCAAGATACAGGATTTTCCTTGATGCAGGATACTTCCTTGATACATGATACACGATACAAGATACAGGATGCTGGATGTTTCCTTGATACATTATAAATCCGACCGCTAAAGTCACAATTTATCTACCAACTTCTTGAATTTTCGTTTAACCTCTTTTTTAATTGTTTCATCAATTTCGCCAATTTCACCAATAACCAGGTCTTTAAGAACCGTGGCAATTTTATCAAGTTTTATAACAGAGTCCACTTTTAAACCAGATTTTCTAAAACTTGCTGAATGAGATGATACTATAACATCAGTCTCAGCAGGAATTGAAGGGATTCTTGAAGAAATAAATGACAGAATAACATCGTTCTCACCTTCATATATTACCAAGGCTGGTCGCATTTTTGAAGCACTCAAGTCAGTAAAAGGAAATGGAACGAGAACAATCTTACCTGTCATTCTCTTCATCGGTATTTGACCTTTATATCGCTTACTTTGTAAATATCTGGCTCTGACTCATACAATTTCAATAATGCAGATTCTGAAAGTTTCATCATTGAACTCATTTCCTTCTCGTAAATTAATCGGTCTAATTTCTTTGAAATTTCAATCAGAAAACGCTTAATATCTCTTACTTCGGCAATAATACTGGAAGTTTTGCCTGGCATAGAACCTCCTTAAAAATAAGTATAGCAATAAAAAGGACTTTGTCAATTGGGCTGTTCCTTCGCCACGCTCAGAATGATTCAGGATGTTTCCTTGATGCATGATTCATGATACATGATTCAAGATAAAGGATTTAACCATTTAACCAAATTTTTAGGTAGGCTACCGCCCTTGTCAGTTATTCCGCCATACGGAGTGGCGGATGTTACCACCCGCCAAAAGGAGTGGCGGATGTTACCACCCGCCAAAAGGAGTGGCGGATGTTACCACCCGCCAAAAGGAGTGGCGGATGTTACCACCAGCCATACGGAGTGGCGGATGTTTGGCGGACACTGACCGCAAAAGACCAAATTTTGTCCCTGATATAAGTATGGGATATTTTATATAATTATTAGAAAATGTCAAGGAGAAAAAAACGCTTCGCTGTACTGAACGCACTGCGTGCTGCGACTAAACGCCTACGGCTGGAATAAACGCCTATCGGCTGTACTTAACGCCTGCGGCTGGAATAAACGCTACGCTGGACTGAACGCTGGTGCTGGAAGGAAGCCACAGTTTGATTGAAAAACACGGGACTAAAGTCCCTACTCCAGGAAAAAGGCATTTCGGATTGCGAAAATGACATTGCCACACAACCTCTATAGTAATTCTAAAAACTGCTCTTCGGTTAGACCTGCTTTATGAATTGCATTTTTCAATAAACCAATCTTCAATTCTCCTTTATTAGGAATAGTAATGATAATGCCGTT